>Ga0157360_1000276_pt1 | contig 20852 bp, 12 predicted proteins | sample AttlaeALBM1_FD_111483 | JGI IMG/M metagenome (GOLD analysis project Ga0157360, IMG submission 111483) | Fungus gardens microbial communities from leaf cutter ant in Ribeirão Preto, State of São Paulo, Brazil - Atta laevigata ALBM1 | ecosystem: Host-associated > Fungi > Mycelium > Unclassified ... | reverse complement strand
ATTGTCACTGCCAAACCGGCGGCCAGCATCCAGGGAAGTATAGGCATGAGACCGTGAGTCATAACCCACGGTGGTTTCCAGCATGGGCTTATTGCCTGCGCGTTTTGGTTCCAGATTGATCGTACCACCAGCCCCAGTCCCCGTCGGCGACACCCCATTCAGAAACGCACTCGCCCCTTTAAAGACTTCGACGCGCTCGATCCCCACCGGATTCACCGACTGCCTTGGCAAAACGCCATAAAGTCCGCCCAGTGAAATATCATCGCCAGTCAGGTTGAAACCACGAATATTGTAGGTTTGTGCGTAGTTGCCATAGCCCTCTCCTACCACGACAGAGGGGTCCTGCTGCACCACACTCCCTACCGATTGCATCTGCTGTTGCTGAATCCCTTTAGCGGTATAGCCAATCACATTGAAGGGTACATCAAAGGATTGTTGCTCACCCAGTACCCCCATACGCCCACCCGCGGCCACTGTGCCACCCGCATAGGCGGGCACCAACTGATTCCCACCAGACTCGACACGATGACCGATCACAGAGATCGACTGTAATTTTTGAGGTGACGTACTGGCAGGCACCGCGGATGCAGCAGGTGCTGCGGGCGTGTCGGTTTTCATTGTGTCTTCAGCGGCATGAGGAGGATGTGAATATCCATTCACTGTCTCCGCCAACACCTGAGGGGAAGCCAGCAATAAGCTTCCCATCCCCACCAGAGCCATTGGCTCCCTCAGGGAACGTTGAAGAGCATTGACATTAATCGCCAAACGAAAAGGAAGGGGTCGTAACGTGCTCAATCCGCACATGATAAACCGGGTAAACATGAAAAACCTGCCAAAAGTGAGCAAAGACTGAATCCAGCCTTAATAAATACAAATGATATTTCAAAATGTTGGCACGCTGCCGATATAGACAGCGTGCCAATAAATTCTGCCGGCTATCCCCATGGAACGGAGAGGTACCGGCTTGGTTTCAGTACGTTTGATGCGAGTAGTGACACCGTCAGGCATTGATCAATTTTCATTGAAGCATCTGAAAGAAAAGAAAATTTTCCAATAAACGCTTAAGAGACCTGGATGAAGTCGCGGTGCTTTCCAGCATCAGCACCTTTGATAGATCACCCGGAGGCAATACTTCAGGTATCACAATGCAAGGGATCATAACCTAAATTACACCTTAATGCGAACTATTCTCATGTAAATATATGAATGAGAATAGAGTGCTAGTATCAATTATTCTTGTTAACACGCTTGTTCCTCTGTTTTCGATGATACTGCTGTGCAGCCCTGTAAACGGCTGACAGCCATGAATTCAGGCTCTTCGCCTGGCTTTCGTGAATGCCGGTTTCAATGAAACACATGGACACGCCCAGGGTCAGAGTTTTTCCAAATGTCAGACACGTCACCATGTGCAGTTGAAACGTCATCACCCAATTCTATCGTCCACGGGGCTACGCATTTGCCCCTCACCGAAAGTCAGTCAGGCATTTGGTATGGACTTCAATTAAGTGATTATCCTCATGCCTACCTCACCGCACAGGCTATCAGTATCAAGGAAAATCCTGCTCACAAGGGGATCTTGAATGAGGACTGTCTGAAACAGGCCATTCAAAAGACGCTGAATGACGCCCCCATTTTACATACCCGTTTCAAGAGTGACGCCAACGGCCCTTACCAAAACACCCAAGGCCCTTCTCAGGGAACAGAAGCCCTATCGACACCCCGTTTACAGGTACTGACGTTTACTCGTAAAACACCGTCAACCCCATGGCTATGCAAGACGACCCATGAAGCACTTGACCCTTGGCAATGGATGCAGCAACGGTTACAGCGTCCATTCGATATTGGATCACAGGCGCTGGCTGAGTCAGCACTGCTTATACTACATACTGAAAGTGAAAGCCCAACGGGAGGCGCCGCAAGTAGCGCAAACAACACAACAGCCAACGCGCGTGAATGGGTGTGGTATATCAGCGCCCACCATCTTCAATTGGATGCCTATAGCTATACCCTGCTGGTCGAGCAAATGTGGCGTCAATATCATGCGCTGATTGCCGAAGAGACAGTCCCCCCCGCTTGTTTTGGTGATATCAGTCAAATAGTTACCCATGAGCAGGCCTATCTCGATTCTGTCGAATATGAAGAAGATCGGCATTTCTGGCACAGCTACATGCAGGATGCTCCACATGCAACAACGTTGGCATCACGTTTCATGAAGGCAAAATGCGCACCGATACGTCACCACGATGAATTGCAGATAGCATTTCCCTCAAGCTCAAAAAACCCCTGGGCGATATGGACCCATTTACCTGAACAGCTATTGGCTACGATTGGATGTTATCTTTCTCGCTGTGTACAGCAACATGACATCCTGCTGAATGTCCCCATGATGGGACGCATCGGCGCGGGTTTGCGTACCCCTGTGTCGATGGTCAATACCCTTCCCTTACGGTTGAAAGGATCTGAAGATGCATCCTTCAATGATTGGCTCCAGCTCACTCGGACGGGGATAGAGAATATCAAACGGCATCAGCGTTACCGCCACGAGTGGCTTTCCCGTGAGTTGCAACGCTTGCCGGGTGAGTCCCCATTGGCTTCGGTTCAAGTCAATATTGTATTGCAGCCGCCCGGTACACTTCCTGAAGGTATCGCGACAGAAGTACACCACTTGTCGCCCGGCCCCGTGAATGATTTAACATTCAATATCTATTGGACAGGGGAACGGCAGCCCTTACGTGTAATGGTCGAAGCCAATCCTGACCTCTATTCCCCGGTGGAAGTAGAGCTTCATACGCAACGTCTGCAAGCATGGATGACAACACTCGTTGGTCAACCGGATATCCCCGTTTCACTCCTCCCTTTGGCAACCCGGGAAGAGGCAGACAGAATTGCGCAGTGGAATGATACTTCACACTTTATAGCCTCAACGGATCTGGTCGCTCTCTTCCACCGACAGGTCAGAGCAACACCCAATGCTGAGGCGCTGGTGTTTGCAGAACATTCACTGACTTACTCGGCGCTATATCGTCATGTCAATGCGTTGTCGCATTTACTGGAAGGCATGATAGCTAACCATGACGAAACCAACCCCTGTGTCATTGCCGTAGCAATGCCTCGCTCTCTCGCGTTGCCCATCGCTTTGCTGGCTATTCAACACTGTGGCGCTGCCTATTTACCTCTTCCCATGGATCAGCCAGCGGGGCGCTGGAAACGTATGCTGGAAGTCGCGGATGCACGTTATGCGATTGTCTGCCCAGCATATCGTGACGCACTTCCTGCCAATATCACCACACTACCTCTGGATGATGATGCCCTGCTGGCAACATGCGTAGATGATCGCTCTATTGAAGCGCCCTCTTCCAGCCCTGGCCGTTCACTGGAGAAAGCACTGGCCTATATTTTATTTACGTCAGGTTCCACGGGTGAACCCAAGGGCGTCATGATTGAGCACGGTGCTATCGTAAATCGACTCCTGTGGATGCAGGATGCGTTTCCAATCGGCGCAGGGGACCGTGTACTGCAAAAAACTCCCTATGGTTTCGATGTATCCGTATGGGAATTTTTCTGGCCATTAATCAGTGGCGCGACCCTCGTCATGGCTGCGCCTGATATTCATCGGGATCCGAATCAACTCGCCAGTATTATTCTATCGGAGTGCATCACAACGCTTCATTTTGTTCCCTCCATGCTCAGCCTGTTTTTGGACGAGTTGGTTCTCACGCGCAAAAAACTACCGCAATTGAAACATGTCTTCGCCAGCGGTGAAGCCCTGAATCACGAAACCGTCAAACGTTTCGTCACCCAATTGGGACATCACAGCACGCTGATCAACCTCTATGGTCCGACTGAAGCAGCGATCGATGTCACCTGTTGGCCCTGCAAAATAGAAGAGGAGAGCCGCTCCATTCCGATCGGTTCTCCTATCTGGAATACCCGCATCGACATTCGCAGTCCTCAAGGGCTTTCCCAACCGATCGGAATGACGGGAGAACTCTATATTCATGGCAAGAACCTTGCCCGGGGTTATATCAACCGCCCGGAACTGACCGAAAAATCTTTTTTAATCGATAGCGATGGTTCTCGCTGGTACCGCACTGGCGACATGGCCCGTTGGAATACCGAGGGAGAAATCGAATATCTGGGGCGCGTGGATCATCAGATAAAACTGAATGGCCAGCGACTGGAACCGGGCGAAATTGAAGCGGTGTTAGTAGCGCACCCCAAGGTCATGCATGCCACTGTCATCGTTCATGACAACCGACTGGTGGGCTATGTACAGATCGATTCTTCCATGGGAGAAGAATGGCAGCGCCTGCTGTCTGATTATCTGAAGCAATGGTTGCCTTCGTTCATGGTGCCTACGCTGTGGGTTGCACTTGAAACACTCCCCCTTAGCCCAAACGGGAAGCTGGATCGTAAAGCCCTTCCGTTACCCACAGTACCTGTTCACCAGGAAACAAGCGAAAGTAACAGCACAGATCCGATCCTGTTAACAACACTGTGTACTCTCTTTGGGGAATCACTGAACCAATCGCCCTTTTCACCCGACGAAGACTTCTTTATGCGAGGCGGTGACTCATTGAGCGCCGTGAAGTTGGCCATGAGTATTCGTCAGAACATGGAAAAAGAGGTATCCATTGCTACTGTCTTTGCCGCATCTACACCCGTAAGCATGATGCAAGAGCTCTCCCGTGACACCTTCGAGGGTGCACTGGATCATACGCTTACACTCGCCAGAAGCGGGGCACTATCAAACAGTGAAACGAATACCAGCCCTTCTCTTTACTGTTTCCATCCCGCCGGTGGTCTTTCCTGGTGTTACGCGCACATTGCCCAATGGCTGAATGAAGCACACGACATCATCGGTATTCAGGCCAGAGGGCTACATGACGGTGAACATCTCCCCCAAAGCTTCGAGGCCATGGCCGAAGATTATGTCAATACACTTCGCGCCCGCCAACCCCAGGGGCCCTATAGGCTGATGGGTTGGTCTTTGGGAGGCATGTTAACGCATCAGATAGCCGCCCTTCTCCAACAACAGGGCGAAACAATAGAACTTATTGCCATGTTGGACACCTACCCCGGCGATGTCTGGAAGGATACCCCGATTCCGGATGAAGCCACGTCCCTTATTGCCTTGCTTCGTATCGCGGGGATGACGCTTCCAGAAGGTGAAACTCTCGAACGACAGAACATCATCCGCCTGTTGGCAAAAAGGCAGCACGCGTTGGCCACGCTGTCGCCCCTCACAATCGACAAGGTCATCGATATTGTGATCAATTCGAGCCGAATCGTCAGGGAAGCGCATCATTTGATATACAAGGGCGATGTTCTCTTTTTCCGGGCCACGCAAGAGCAACAATCGAGTGCCTTTACACCCGAGGCCTGGCAACCGTATGTAGATGGTCAGATTCACTGCATCGATTTACCTACTGACCACGCCGGCATTGTAAGGCCCGATATGCTGATGGAAATCGCTCGCCATATCAATCAGTGGTATGAAAGATGAGCCTTCCCGATACGATTATCTCAGCCCTGCGCCAATGGCATGAGGAAGTCGATATTATCGGCTTGGGTGAGGCACATCATGTCCCCACCATTGTGGACTGTTATTCACAACTGATGCTGAATGATTGCTTTCCTGAGTGCCGACACATCGTGGTCGAATTCGGTGTTCAGAAGCATCAGGCGCTTTTGGATCGTTACCTTGCAGGCGAATCCATCACCATGGATGAGCTGGCCCCTGTTTGGTGTGAATCACCGTTACGGGCGTTATGGACATATGACTGCTATCGGATGTTCTTCCACACCGTCAGGAAGATCAATCTGACACGACACCCAAGCCAATATCTTCACGTTTGGTTGGCAGAACCGTATACATCTGGCGCCATGTCAGACGGGAACGGGCAGGCTCCCTTGCCCTGCAGTGTTTCAGCATCGGGTATTGAGGAAAGCCCACCCGTCCAACAGGCAACACGAACACATGCGTTCGTTTCCCTGATTGAACGGTTGATAGCACAGCAGCATGGGAAAATCGTATTGATCTTCGGTATGCGGCATTTGGCACGAACACCTGTTAATGGACGAACCACGCTGGCACATGAATTAATACGAATGGGCCGATCAATTCGAGTTTTATGGCCCGAAATGCCACCCCGTTTTCACCTGAAGTCTCCCCCCATTCATCAATTGGAGTGGATCCGATTGAGTGAGGGTATCGACTGCACGAAGGTCGCCCCATGGGGCGGCTCACCTGCCTGCATCGGGAAATTATGTGATGCCGTGATCCGTATTCCAGGCAGCTATCGAACCTCCATATGCGATCACTCACCACCTGATCCACCGGGATGATCCGAACCTAATGCTTTTTTAGACCTGACTTTCAACCGTGTTGTGTATGGCCATACATGCCTTACAACAGCGGAGCTCTATTGTCGATTATCAGGAATATACCATGTCTAATATTTTGCTGGACCATTACACCACCGACTCGTTTTATTTCAGTTCCCCTTCGCAGACGATTCTGACTAAACAGCATCTCGGCAAGGTAAATAGCCCCTTGTCTCAGGTGGATCAAGCTATTGAAGAGCTCATCACCATCCACCATGAACAGGGCCATAAAGAGCTGATATTCGCCGGTGCATTTCCTTTCGATCAGGAAGCTGCCGGTACGCTATTGGTGTCTGAATACAAAAAAGCAACGGATATTGCCAACACACCTACTCAAAACAGGCCGGCTGGAAATCCATGTGTTGCAACGTGCCACAATGAGCTCATCAGCGTACGTCCCCTGCCCGACAAGACTCAGTATCTTCATCAGGTAGAAAAACTTCTAGCCATGTTCGCACAAGGTAACGTCGAAAAAGTGGTACTCGCACGTTCGCTGGCACTCACCTTTACCGACATGCCTGATCCAGGCGTATTACTTCAACATTGGCAGCGACAGGAGCCCAACGCATTTATCTTTGCGATACCGCTGCATGAGGGCAACAGACCCCACGTATTTTGTGGTGCCAGCCCAGAGCTTCTGATACGAAAGGAAGGGCGTTATATCACTCTGAACCCGTTGGCCGGCTCAACGGCAAGGCACGCTACTCAGCAAGCGGATCAGGCGGCAGCGGCGGCACTCCTTACCTCTAAAAAGGATCATCAGGAACACGCCATTGTTGTAGAGGCCATTCGTCTTGCATTGGCACCTTTCTGTACTGAACTGGATATTCCTGATGGGCCTGAATTATTGGCCACCAGCAAACTCTGGCATTTATCCACCGTTATCAAGGGGACGCTTCGTGATGAAAAAACCAGCTCTCTGCAAATCGCACGCAGCCTCCACCCTACTCCAGCGATTTGTGGTGCGCCACGTGAAGCGTCACGCGAAGCTATTCATCAACTGGAACCATTCAAACGCGGGCTATTCTGCGGCCTTATAGGTTGGATGAGAGAAAACGGGGATGGAGAATGGGCGATTTCCTTGCGTTGTGCGGATATAGATGGCCAACGTGTCACCCTCTTTGCCGGTGCAGGCGTAATTGCCGATTCTGATCCCTTGTCGGAATTCAATGAGACAGGTACCAAACTCACGACACTGTTGCCAGCACTGGGGGTGGATAGTGCCATGGCCTACCTCGATTCAACGTGGAACCAGCTTCTACAGGAGGAGGCCTAAGATGACATCCAAATATTTACCGTCATCAATCACTCATTGGACTGAAGCGCAACTAAGCGCCCTGTGTCCAGACTGGCCAACTTCCTATATAGACCACTATCAGGCATCCGGGCTTTGGCAAACCGATACGCTGTCAGACATGCTGGAAAGACATGCACGCCATACGCCTGATGCCATTGCCTTGATCGCCGATGACCAGCAATGGAGTTATAGTCAGCTACAGGCGCAAGTGGAAAGATACGCACAAGGCTTTATACGATTGGGCATAAGACGTTACGACAGAGTTGTGCTGCAATTACCCAATTGTGGTGAATTTATCGTTGCTCTTTTCGCCCTGTTACGTATTAGCGCCTTACCCATCATGGCATTGCCCGCCCACCGCTATCACGAAATGCATCACTTTTGTGAATTCACGCGTGCCAAGGCCATCATCACCGTAAAATATGCCGATGGATTCGATTTTGAAGCCATGGCTCATTCCATAGCGGAATCTGTTTCCACTATCAGTCATGTTGTTATCTGCGACACGGCAGTGGCAGAGTCACGGCATTCACTTACATCTCACCACTCAATCCCCTTCAACTCACTTGATGAGCCCTATAACGATACGGCATCTCTTCCACCCATGCCATGTGCAAGGGATCTCGCGCTTTTCCAGCTATCCGGTGGTACGACTGGCGTCTCCAAACTTATCCCCCGGCGACACGACAGCTATCTTTGCAGTGTAAGAGGGAGTAATCGGATCTGTCACATCTCCCGCGATACCCGCTACCTCGTGGTACTGCCAGCATCACATAACTTCGTCCTCAGCTCACCAGGCATCCTGGGTGTTTTACATGCCGGTGGGGCTGTCGTCATGAGCAATTCTTCCTTGCCCGAGCACTGTTTCAGGATGATCCAACAACATCAGATTACTCTGACGTCGTTAGTCCCTCCACTGGCCCTGGCCTGGTTGAAATTTGCCGAACGATCAAATCCCGTTTCAGTCAATAAAAGTACGCCGCCACTACGTAGTGTAGAGAGCCCATCGCCGAAAGAAAGACTGGCCTCACTCGACTTATTGCAAATCGGAGGTGCACGTCTGGCTGAAGAGACTGCTCAACGCATTACAGCAACACTAGACTGCCAATTGCAGCAAGTCTTTGGAATGGCTGAAGGGCTGGTCAACTTCACACGGCAGGATGAGTCGCTCCATCAAATCCACACTACGCAGGGGCAACCCATGTATCCCGCTCATGATGAAATAAAAATCGTCGATGAGAGTGATACCCCTGTGTGTGAAGGTCACGTCGGTGAATTATTGACGCGCGGCCCCTACACCATACGCGGCTATTTTAATAATCCCCAAGCCAATGAGGACTCATTTACAGCCGAAGGCTTTTATCGTACCGGAGATCTGGTCCTCATCAATGAAGAAGGTAATCTGATCGTCAAAGGCCGCAAGAAAGAACAAATCAATCGTGGGGGTGAGAAGATCTCCATGGATGAAATCGAGAATATTCTATCCGCACATCCGGATGTCCATGATGCCGTGGTGGTAGGTATCGCCGATGAGTTACTGGGAGAACGCGCAGTCGCCTTTGTCATTCTGGCCAATACAGCAGGCGCCATTGAGCCGCCGGTAGTTTCACTGGCCGTACATGCCCGACATGTACAGACACTGATGCTTTACCTGCGGCAACATGTGGCGGCTTTCAAGATTCCTGACAAATTCCACTTCGTCAACGAATTCCCCCTCAGTGGAATAGGCAAAAACAGTCGCAAGGTATTACGTGAACGCCTGATAGAAGTTTCAAAATCATCGGCTGCTCGTGAGTCAGGCTATTCATGAATATTGATCAATATGACTGCCAAGCGTTTTTCAACAATTATCTCTCGGTAAGTAACACTCAAGAGCCAAGTGGCGATATTTCAGAGTGTACTGGCCCCCACGACACCCTATAACTCACTTTTCTGCTTTTTTTTCCAGGAACTACCATGCCTACATCTTCCCATTCCACCAAGACATTCCATGAAGCAACAGAAATTCCTGCTATTGCCGCGTATTCAATGCCATCAAATGAGGAGATTCCAACCAGCCGTGTTCAATGGACGCCATCGCCTTCCCGTTGTGCGTTACTCATTCACGACATGCAGCTCTTCTTCCTTAACAAATATGACCAACAACAAACCCCTATTCCTGAACTGATTGATCATACACGGACACTTCTGACTCTGGCACGTTCACTGCAGATACCGGTGTTCTACACTGCCCAGCCGCCTCAACAAACCGAAGCGGAGCGCGGATTATTGAATGATATGTGGGGCGCCGGTATTAATCGCTACCCGGAACAGGCCTCTGTTTGTGAGCCACTGGCCCCGCAGAATGGTGATCACATAGTGAAGAAATGGCGCTATAGCGCATTCAAACGTTCAGATTTTGAAGAACAACTCAAACGTATGGGCCGAGACCAGCTATTGATCACCGGTATCTTCGCGCATATTGGCTGTATGGCTACTGCTCTCGATGCGTTCATGCTGGATATCCAGCCCTTCTTTGTCGCCGACGCACTGGCTGATTTTTCCCGTAAGGAACATGACATGGCACTTGAGCATGTAGCGAATCGGTGCGGGGTTTGCCTGTCGACCAAACAGGTTATTCGTGCCTTGAAAGAGTTCCCTACTGACAAGAAAGCAAAAAACGATACGAATACGCGAGCGATAGCGGAACTTGATCAGAAAGTGGCAGAACTGTTTGGGCAGCCGGTGAGTGAAATTCCTGTAAACGAGAACCTGAGCTGGCTGGGAATGGATTCCATTCGCTTGATGATGCTGGCAGATCATCTTTCACAACAGGGTTATCACATTTCGTTTGCCGATGTGGCTGAAAACCCCACATTGACGCACTGGCGGCAGCTTGTTACGCAGCACAATATAGCCGTAAATGCCTGAACTATCACACTGGAGTATATCCAATTGAACGTACACGAGAAAACTGCCATGTCAGAGTTCGACAACAAAATTGTTCTCGTAACAGGGGCCGCTTCAGGTATTGGAAAATCCCTGGTCACACGCATGATAGAACTGGGGGCACAAGTACTGGCATTGGATGAATCTGCGGAGAAGCTCACGCTGTTGCAGCAGGAAATGATGCATACCGTCATGTTGGAAACATATCGTGTGGATATTAAGCATACGGACCAGATTGAAAATGTGTTGGATATCATTATCGAGAACTATGGCCACATCGATTATTTCGTGAATGTGGCCGGCATCCTCGAAACAGATTATCTGGTGGATACAAGCGATGAACAATGGGAGCGGGTTTTCGCTGTCAACACAACCGGTGCGTTCAAAATGGCCCGATGTATCAGCCGTCTAATGATAGACCGAAAACAAGGTAACATGGTCTTTGTCAGCTCGAATGCCTCCGGTACACCGCGCATAAAAATGGGGGCTTATGCAGCATCCAAGGCGGCAACCACTCAAATGGCACGTTGCCTCGGGTTAGAGCTGGCACGCTTCGGTATTCGCGTGAATGTGGTTTCCCCCGGCTCAACCGATACTCCCATGCAACACTCTTTCTGGCAAAGTGCCCACGATGCTGCCACTGTTATTCTGGGTGACAACACAGCCTTCAGAACAGGCATTCCCTTGAAACGAATCGCTTCCCCGGATGACGTGGCCAATGCTATTACCTTCCTGCTCTCTGAACAGGCGAAACATATCACCTTGCATGATATGCGGGTAGATGGAGGTGCCACTTTCGACGTACGATAAAAAGAAAAACCCTCTCCGTGCAAAAACACAGAGAGGGTGGGACGGACGCTACTCAAGCATCCGTATTTACGTTATCGTCCTTCGTTCATGGCCTGTTGGCATCATTCAAACGGGGGCTTTCAAGCCTTGAACGGGTCCTGAAGAATGATGGTTTCCGTGCGGTCAGGCCCTGTAGACACAATCGCAATGGGAACACCTACTTCTTCTTCCAGATATTTGATATAAGCACGCGCGTTATTTGGCAGCTCATCCAGGCTTTTTGCACCAACTGTCGACTCACGCCAACCCGGCAAATCATGATAGATCGGTTCGATCGCTTCATAGCCCTCGGCATCGATGGGGCTATCAATCATTTCACCCTCTTTCGAACGGTAGCCTACGCATACACGTATGTTTTCCAGCCCATCAAGCACATCAAGCTTGGTCAAGCACAGGCCAGTAATAGAGTTGATCAGTACAGAATGACGCAAGGCAACAGCATCAAACCAGCCACAACGGCGTGCACGCCCAGTGTTGGAACCGAATTCGTGGCCACGTTCAGCCAGATGGCGACCGAAATCATCAAACAGCTCGGTGGGGAATGGGCCTGACCCAACACGAGTCGTGTAGGCCTTGGTTATACCCAGAACATAATCCAGATACAGCGGCCCCACACCCGAACCTGTTGCTACGCCACCCGCCGTTGTGTTTGAGCTGGTCACGTAGGGATAGGTACCGTGGTCAATATCCAACAGTGAACCCTGAGCACCCTCGAAAAGAATATTTTTTCCTTCCTGACGAATCTTATGTACCAGACTCACCGTATCGCATACCATCGGCTTGAGCTCTTCAGCCATCCGCATGGTATCGTCAAGCACCTTCTGGAAATCGATCGGCGGTTCGTTATGGTAGTGAGTCAGGACGAAATTATGGTAATCCAGTAATTCACCCAGTTTGCTGGCAAAACGTTCACGGTGAAAAATGTCACCCAAACGGAGGCTCCGGCGCGCCACTTTGTCTTCATAAGCAGGACCGATACCTCTGCCTGTCGTGCCGATTTTTGTCACACCCCGTGCCTTTTCACGTGCCTGATCAAGAGCAACGTGGTAGGGCAAAATCAGAGGACATGCCAAAGACAGTTTGAGGCGTTCGCGTACAGGTACACCGCTCTCTTCCAGTTCTGCCATCTCGCTTAACAGCGCTTCAGGAGAGAGCACAACACCATTACCAATGATGCATGTCACATCAGAATGCAAAATACCGGAAGGGATCAAGCGAAGGATGGTTTTTTTACCGTCTATCACCAATGTATGGCCTGCATTGTGCCCCCCCTGATAACGTACTACTGCCGCTACAGACTGGGTCAACAAGTCAACCACCTTACCCTTACCCTCGTCACCCCACTGGGTGCCGAGCACAACGACGTTCTTGCCCATGGATTTGTGCCTCTTTAAAACAACATAGCTGAAAACAATAGGTGGCAAATTCACACCTGCCCTCTGCATACGACAGAAGGCGCCAAAAATCACTTAGTAGCCACGCGCAAGCCACTTTTCCCAAACGATGGATTCATGCCGTCAATCGATCCGGGCCGAACGCTCACATTCCCAATAGCGTTGCCCCTTTTATGCCTGTTGCCAAATAAGCGCTTTAGTCTAAACGCAAGGATTCCTTGACTCAGGCGCTGGAAAAGCACGAACATCCTTTCAAGCGAGTGACTCAACCTGCCACTCACCCCCTTTCTGAACCAATTGTCGATCACATTGGTGATCCCGAGGACCTGTCGTCTGGCCAGGCAAGAGCTGAATGACACGCTCCCCCTGATCTCTAAGTACTTTGATAGCACTATCCAGAGACGCATTCCCGGCGGGCTCCGCTGCCCAGATAGCGGGTTTGACGGAAGCTTTTTCTTCCAGGCTGGCGAGCAGTTTCAGCTCCAATGTACAACCCGTAGCAGGGCGTGAACGACCGAAATCCTTGCCGGTATAATCATAACGACCACCTTTGGCCAGCGCTTGACCATAACCGGACACATACGCGGCGAAAACAATGCCCGTGTGATATTCATAGCCCCGAAGCTCAGCCAAATCGAAGTAAAGTGTGACCTGTGGATACTCGTCATTGATCCGTTGCGCCAGATAGGCAAGCTGGTCCAATTGCCGGGAAATCTCATCAGGTAGATTCGGGAAAGTATCACGCGCCTCCTGGAGTACTTTGATGTCACCATGGAGGTGTGGCAAACGAGAAAGAATATTCGCTACGTCTGGATCAATGCCCGACTGCGCAAGTAACTCATCTATCTCGCTGTAGGCTTTTCGCTCAATGGCCTCAAACAAAGCCCGCTCATCAGATGTTTTAAGATGAGCCTGTTCAATCAGTACACGATAGATACCGATATGACCGAAAGCGAAGTGGACATCCTTCGCCCCGGCAAGGTGGAGGCTTTCCAATGCCAGACGCACAATCTCAAGATCGGCATCAATACCACTATGACCGTACACTTCCAACCCGACCTGCATCGGATTACGACCACCCTGATATTGGTCAGCTGTCGAGCGCAAAGCATTTACGCAATAGCAAAGCCGTGAAGGACCTGCACCGTGAAGTGAATGCGCATCCATGCGGGCAATTTGCGGCGTAGCATCCGCAGAAATCCCTAGCGTACGTCCACTCAATGGATCGGTCAGCTTGAATGTCTGAAGCTCCAGATCCCCTCCGACACCTGTCAGAAGCGAATCCAGAAACTCGACCGGGGGAGGAACAACCAGCTCATATCCCCAGCGGTAATAAAGATCCAGCAAGGCTCTGCGAAGAAACTCGATGCGCGCCGCTTGTGGCGGCAGCACTTCATCAATGCCATCAGGCAGTAGCCAACGATCGGCCATGGTCATGTCTGAAAATCCTAATAGACACCCGTGAACGGATACGGTGTGTGTTTAATAGCCAGTACGTGGCTATAATTTTCATAACAGCTATATCTCTAACAACTGTATTTAAAACTGCTGTATTTATAACTGCTGTATCTTTAACAGTGATATCCTGAGCTATTGCGCCCTTAATCACATTGATGTTGACAACGACTACCGCAACGCTAAAGACAATACCAACGCTATAAACAACAATTCAAATAACACCAAAACAGCTTGGCGAGTATCGAACAACGCCACTGATCACGTCTTTATGATGGTCAACACCGACATGCTGCACTACCTTTCGTTGGAATGTTCGCAGTTAAGCGTACAGTGACGAAAGTCCCCCAGCGAAAAGAGCACACGAAACCGGAATTGAGTAATGCCATAGCGTGTTATTTGGTACAAAGAGCCATTTGCAGCGGCTAAAAATATTTTCATACGCCCACAAAAAAACCGGGTCGCCCCAGTTTGACGTATTCTACCATGCAAAAGCGGATGTAACATAGCCCACACCATGTACACTACCAAAGCGCAATTTTATGCGTTCTTAGGGGTTCAAACCACCCCGAATCCTTGTTTTAGTCATGCACGCAGCCACTTGACATTTTTGACTAGCTGACAAATAGGCTTGCGCGCTTGTTGGTTCGAAAATTTAATAGCTCAATATCAACACGTTGACACACCACATCAATCCAAGTGCACCCCTATTAATAAATCCAAGTACACCTCTATTAATATTCAGGGTGCACTTGAAGGGACCCATACTCAATGCTGTGTTGGATTCCCCGAGCCGTGGGGGTTCATCAAATATTGAAAGAAATTGCTTGAAGGTCCAAGCACCATCACAGAGTGCCTGTCTGCAAAGCTTTTCTTATAGGCCTGTAATGAACCGTAGAATCTGAAGAACTCGGGGTTTTGCTGATAGGCGGAGGCATAAATAGCCGCAGCCCTGGCATCTCCCTCGGCACGAAGTTCATCACCTTGCTGCTGTGCGTTCGCCAGGGTGACCTGTCGCTCAAGATCTGCAGAGGAACGAATACTACGCGCTTCTTCCTTGGCCTGGGAACGATACTGGCGTGCTTCGGCTACCCGTGCATCATTCATTCGCTGGTATATGGCATCGCTGACCTTACTGGACACACCCACATGTTCAATCTGAATGTCCAACAGTGAGATACCGACTTCCTTGACCAAACGATCGTTCAATTGATGTATCGTGTCCGATAATGCGTTCTGATAATGCCCACGAACAATGCCAACGACAGTCTCATTGTTGAATACATCACGAAGGCGATCATTCACCATTGAACCCATCAAGGATTCAGCCCGTGTCTGATTACCATTAGTGACATTGAATAGCCGGTTCGGATCAGCAATACGCCACTTGATATTGGAATCAATACCCAACTCATTCCCATCAGAGGTTTCGTATGTGTTGCCAGTGTTCTCCATGGTTTGAACACGACCATCGAATAACCTGACGGTATTGATAACAGGCCACTTCACGTGCAACCCGGGTGCAATATTGTTTTCAACTACCTTGCCAAAACGTAATTCGACGGCTTTCTGTGTTTCGCTAACAACGAAGAAACAGGCACTGGCTATCCAGGCAACGATAGCAAGAATGGCAATGATGACCAGAGATCTATTGTTGATCATGAGTGCTCTCCTTGCGCAGAACCATTTGAGCGACTCGGATTTGATTGCGTATCTGAAGAGGCAGCATTGGACGAACTTTCGCTGGCTGAGGAACCGTTATCGGGTGCCGCATCGCTCGAATTGCCATCATTCCCGGTATCATCCGATGACGGCGAAGATGTCCTGTTACTGTCACTCGCCTGCCCGTCGTTGCTTCCGCTATCACTTTCACTACCTACATTGACGTAACCGGAATCATCAGTACTTTCTGTATCAGCGCTACCCGTAGCAGGTGCATCACTGGTATCAGCAGCCCCATTCGAGCTATTCGAAGCATCCGATGGAGCTGTCCCTATAGTGGTGGTAGCAGCATCAGAATCACTATTCCCATTACCAGAACCGGCTTGTTGGCTCGAACTACCCTGCTGATCACTGACACTACCTTGATTTTCCTGACCATGCCGCTGTGATGATGCCTGGCCGATCAACTGATCAAGTGGCAGATTAACGGTGGAATGACTATGAGGATCAAGTGATACGAATGCCTTGGGATGGTTATGATAAATGTCACTCATCGTATCAAGATACAAGCGTTCACGGGTCACTTCGGGAGCAATCCTGTAGGCCTGTAACTGCGCCAGGAACTGTGCTGTCTCCCCATGAGCACGGGCTACCACTGTATTCTGATACACTTTGGCCATATCGATAATCTGTTGGGCCTGCCCGTTAGCCAAAGGTTGCATGGTATTACCGTAAGCGCGTGCATTTTCAATCGCTTGCTGACGTTCCTGTCGCGCGTCTGCGACATCTTCAGCACTTTCCTGAACTTCGGCAGGCAATGAAACGCGCTCGATATTCACCGATTGAATGGTCATTCCCGCATTATAGCGATCAAGCGACGCCTGTAACTCTTTCTGAACCAATGGTGCAAGATCCTCACGACCATTGAGAAGTGAATCAGCCACTAGAGGTGTCGCACTGATCAGTGGAAGTCCATCACTGCCGACACTTCCCTTCTTGACTGCGTTGTTGGCAGCAGAAGCCTGTTTGAAGCGACTGACTTCAGAGGCAGGAGATAAGACATTCACCAAACCGCTGTCGCCAATGGCATGATTCAGTGAGGTATTCAATGCATCGCGCAGCGTCTGTTCAGGATCATGGACATTAAAGACGTAATGACGCGCGTCACCAATCTGATATTGCACGACCACACGCACATTAATCAGGTTGTTGTCCGCTGTCAGCAGACGTGTATTGTCTGCATAATTTCTGATCGCAGCGACATTGACGAGGTTAATGCGGTCAACCAGTGAGGGGCTCCAGTGCAAACCCGGTTCATTGGTTTTAAGATACTTGCCCAACCGTTGGACAACAGCCTCCTGCGACTGGCCTACAGAGTAAAAACCAGACCCAGCCCAAACAACCGCTGCAGCCACGACGGCACCCGCCGGTATCCACAGTGAACTCCGCGGGGGCTGTGAGGAAGGAGAGGAAGGCTTGCCCTTAAGGTTATCCAGCAGCTGCTGGCCATTCTTCTTGAGTTTACGGATAGTCTCATCAAAATCCGCATTGCCACCCTTCTGCTGTCCGCCCGGTTTCCGTTCCTTGCCCCAGGGGTCGGAGGGTTTCGGGTCGGATGAGCCCTTGGTGCGTTTATCATCCTTCGGATCGCTATCCTTGCGATCACTGTCTTTACCGCTTCCCCATGGGTCGCGGCCTTTATTGCCATTACCTGGCTCATTCCAGGCCATACTTCAGTCTCCGGCTTCAGGGGGTGCTGAAAAGCAAATCATGATACAGCCTTCATGCAACACCATGACCAAGCATCATGGTCTTCATGAAACATCAATATCGTGAAACACTAATATCATGAAACACCAACATCAGAACTCATCGGCAAATTCAGAAGCGGGAAGATAATCCCGAGGGTCTTCATCCGCTTTGGAAAGCAATCGTAGTAATTCATGTCGAGGCAGACGAATATCCAGACAGGTATTACCTTCCTCATCGTAGGACTCGTGTTCGACTGCCCCTGCTTCATGCAATTGCGCTCTTAACCACCCTTTACTGGGTGGGAGCCGCAGCGACAGTTCAATCACGTTTTCAGCCAGCAATTCGCCCAATGCCTCATTCAAGAGCTCAAGGCCTACTTTCTGTTGAGCAGAGAGCCAGACACATACTGGGCGACCTGTTGGATCACGTTCAAGACGCGGTTGGGCATCAAGAAGGTCAATCTTGTTCATTACCAACAAACGTGGGACCGCCTCGGCACCGATTTCGGCAAGGACAGAGTCCACCTGAGCAATATTGAGCTCCCGCTCAGGATCAGCACAATCAATCACGTGCACAAGCAGATCCGCCTCAGCGGCTTCTTCAAGTGTCGCCTTGAAGGCTTGTACCAGCTTGTGTGGCAAATGACGAATAAACCCTACCGTATCCGCCAGTACTACTGTGCCCGCATCCTTGACATCAAGACGTCGCAAGGTCGGGTCCAGCGTGGCAAAAAGCTGGTTGGCTGCATAAACCTCGGATTCGGTCAATGCATTGAAAAGAGTCGACTTGCCCGCATTGGTATATCCCACCAGTGAAACTGATGAAATATCGGCACGCGCGCGGGCACGCCTGTTTTGTTCTCGTTGTGTACGTACTTTTTCCAGACGCTTATTAATCTGGCGAATACGCGCACGCAATAGACGGCGGTCAGTCTCGAGCTGGGTTTCCCCCGGGCCACGAAGACCGATCCCGCCTTTCTGACGTTCAAGGTGAGTCCAACCACGTACCAGTCGGGTGGACATATACTCCAACTGCGCCAGTTCAACCTGAAGCTTACCTTCATGTGTACGGGCGCGTTGGGCAAAGATGTCCAGTATGAGTCCTGTTCGGTCCAATACACGGCATTGGAGTTCACGCTCAATGTTACGTTCCTGCGAAGGTTTCAGCGCATGGTTGAAAATCACCAGTTCAGCATCGTGAACGTTCAATGCTTCGCGGATTTCATCCAGCTTGCCTTCCCCTACAAACAGGCGCGCATCAGGATAGCGCCTACTTCCCTCTATAAGAGCAGCAGGTAGCGCCCCCGCCGAGCGAGCCAATTCGAGAAGCTCACCGGGATCCTCGGCTTCCCGTCCATCCTGAAAATCAATATGTACCAGAATGGCTGTTTCACCTGTATCGGGTCGTTCGAAGAACAATCAGTACCTCACCTTTTTAGTTATCGGAAATGACCTGCTTCAACATAGTGTGCCGGGCCAAAAGCGAACCGTTAACCATGGCAACCAACCACAATAATGATTAATAACGTTGATCACCAATAATAATGGTTAGCGACACACTACATTCGAGGATTATTCCTGCTCGTCAGTACCTGCCTCAGGAGAAGGCAAGCGCACGTTACGAGAGGGAACTACCGTAGAGATAGCATGTTTGTATACCATCTGACTAACGGTATTACGCAGCAGAATGACAAACTGGTCGAAAGATTCGATCTGGCCTTGCAGCTTGATACCGTTGACCAGAAAGATGGAAACCGGAATCCGCTCTTTACGCAAAACATTCAGGTAGGGATCTTGTAATGACTGTCCTTTAGACATGGACGTTCTCCAAAATAAATAAGCTACTTGTTTTATTGGGACCCTTCGAATGGGCGTTCCGGTAAGCGCCCGAAACGTTGACCAGTCATTGCAGAGCCCTTCTTTTACACTTCTTTCATGTTGCATAGTCAAAAGTCACCCGCTGACTATACAAGGTATTCAATGAGCCAAATCGCGAATTTTGACGTTACACCAATCAGCGATACGTCACTCAGTCATTCATGATCCAACACATTGCATTCAACAGTAAGGCATCTAACAATGCGCCATGGAGTCACAAGGCAGCAGACTCACAACGAGTGCCATCTCTTCCATTCCAGGTATCTTGAGTCGTTATTAAAGACTCGGCGATAAAGATAGAAGCAAGACATAGAGGCACTAATGTAGCTGATTGTTTCTACCTTTGAACACCATCTCCTATAAATCTGACATCCATCATAAGTCAGAATTAAGCAAACACACTGTAGATCATCCTGACGCTCACGCCATTATTCATTACACAGCGATGGACCAACAAGCCACAAAACTGCCACGATAGACGAGTAAAGGGGATCAGGCTTGCAAACAAGGATAATCAGGGATGACTGTCACCGACTTAGAACAGTCGTTTGCAAATTCGTTCGTAAAAAATATCAGTCTACGCTAACTGATGCCTTTACGCACAAATTTCAAGAGCTGGTCGTTAATTGTATCATCAGGAATATCAAAAACCTGTAAGTCAGGCCAACGCCTGAGCCAGGTCAACTGGCGCTTTGCAAGCTGGCGTGTAGCAATAACCCCCTGATCTTTAAAGGTGTCGTAGTCGCATTTCCCTTCAAGATAGCGCCATGCCTGGCGATATCCCACACTCTTGATGGACGGAAGCTCATCAGAGAGATCACCCCGCTCGTAAAGCGCGCGAACCTCCTCCACGAACCCCTGCTCCAGCATAGCATCAAAGCGCTGGGCTATCCGCTGGTGTAACAGGCTGCGTTCTGCAGGAATCAATGCCATTTGCAGGACGCGCCAGCCGAAGGGTTGGCGCTGTTGTTGCTGCCAATGAGACGTAAGGGAACGCCCTGTTTGCCGATAGACTTCAAGTGCCCGTAATAATCGCTGCGGATCATTGGGGTGAATACGCTCGGCAGAGACAGGGTCTATGCGTTTCAATTCATCATGCAAAGCTTGTAAACCATAGGTATCGGCCTCCGATTGCAAGGCAGCCCGCAGCTCAGGCTGACTTGAGGGCAGCCCGTCATTCCCCTCCATCAGGGTCTTGAAATAGAGCATGGTACCGCCCACGAGCAGTGGTACGTTACCGCGCGCCGTAAT
>Ga0157360_1000275_pt1 | contig 20936 bp, 9 predicted proteins | sample AttlaeALBM1_FD_111483 | JGI IMG/M metagenome (GOLD analysis project Ga0157360, IMG submission 111483) | Fungus gardens microbial communities from leaf cutter ant in Ribeirão Preto, State of São Paulo, Brazil - Atta laevigata ALBM1 | ecosystem: Host-associated > Fungi > Mycelium > Unclassified ... | reverse complement strand
TGGATTCAAAAAAATGAAGTATATCACATTTATGGCTACATTGGAAGGCGATGGTGACGGTGGAGAGGAGATCGATGAAAAGAAGATCGCTCAGGTTTGGCATTCTTCATGTCCGACTCTTCGAACAGTCATTCTGCCGCACGGAAAGGTCTGGTTTGAAGCAACTACTACCATTGATCAAAAATCAGATCGGGAGTGATGGAAGTGTTTGAATGAAGAGGACGAGTAGACGGGATTGATGGAAGATAGGCAGGCATTAATTTCAAGGCATTAATTTCATGTAAACACAATGTCAAGTTTGAGACATACATAGCAGAGAGGATGCCATCAACAGTGGAAAAGAAAAGCTAGCTACATGTATCTAAAGTCGACTACGAAAGATCAATAAATCTCAGTTGTTTTTTTTGGACCAACATTTATTGGTGCTCATTTTTTTTAAAAAATCAACAATTTATTACACAGAGCTCGGTGGCAGGCTGTGGTAGTTATACAAGGTTACTACTCAAGTTATGAGAAAAGAAAAGGAAGTGAGAAAGAGAATTAAAAGCTATTGGATGATAGTGAGAGAGCATTATGATCTTACACCCCTGGTGTTCGAGAATGAAGGTTATGCATGCAGAACCAGACTGAAGTTAAGACAACCTATCTACTGTACAGGTTCTTGTGGAGTTCAGAAGATATAAGACAACAGTTTTATTGCAGATGGAGATTGACAGAAGCTGTCAGACAAAAGTCTCAGTTCCTGTAAACTGTTACAGACTTTTCCAAACCTGGTGTTTGAGCTAAGAAAGAATGTATTAACCAGAACAAGGTTAGGGTCCTCATGACTCCTACAACTATTATATACGAGATTTTCATCCCTCTACTAATTCTGCATTTTGAACTTTGTGTTGAAGTCAGTCTACCATGCTTCCTTCCTACAACAGTCTGTGAGGTTAAAGTCGGTCTACTTTCTGTAACACTATATTATTAAGTTTGTGTTACAGTCAGTCTGCTATGTTTCCTTTTTTCATCTCTCAAATCATATAAAATCAATCTTAAGTCCAGATACATATACAATCTATAATCTAATGCTATTGAATACTTCTTTATATACTATATTGAGTGTCCTTCTACTCTCTTGGCTCTGCTCTGGAAGAAGTACTGAGATGTTAAGAGGTGAAGTACATCTTGAAAAGGCCACATAAAGTTGTCCATAAGAGAACACTGATGTCTGCAAATTAATCCCCACATGCTCCACTGACTGTCCTTGAGACTTGTTGATGGTCATAGCAAAGGCTAGCCTGACTGGGAATTGAAGTCTCTTGAGTGGCACAAGTTAACAGTGTAATGCACAGTGACATCTTCAGAGCTGAGGAGGATTGGACTAAAAGCCAATAGAATGACTATACATTGAGTATTCATAAGTGATTGGTTTTACAAGCATATGCACCTAAAAGCCAATAGAATGACTGGCTTTTAGGTTTACAGGTATATACTTTATATATAAAAATGATATATCAGTATCTACCTGGTAGAGGAGCAATTTGGAGCATGTGCATTGCTAAAGGAATAACAAGGATATAAGAGCAACAAGCAGAGCTCTTTAGATCGAGCAGTGAGATATAAATGTGCAGTTGGAGCAGATAATGAAAAGCAATATGAAACTTAACAGAGTATACTCCATTAACAGGTAATGTCTCTGCATTAGGTGATAACCTGATCCTTGGAATCAATACCACCTTACCTCTAAATCTCCTATCCTTACTGATAATCCTGCACTAGAGCACCTTTCTTCTCACATTCAACACTATCATTCTTGTCCCATTATAAAGTCCTTCTTATTAAATAAAGTATCTCAGGAGTCATCTATAAAAGTAGATAACTATGTATTTACCTATTAAATAAAGTGTCTATAGTACAGTTGTTAATCTAAGTAGTAGGTATAAGTAAAACTATCTTATCTTAGGAGTTACTTATAAAGATAGACAACTGAGGAATTTACTTTATGTTGTCCAAGTTTTATAGAGGTCTATTTCCTACTCCAGTTGCCCAGTTGCTATGAGAGAAGAATAAAAGAAGTATAATATTGACATTACTAAGAATAAAGGGAATGTAAAGTGTGTCATATTAGTGTTAAATTAAATTATTATTATACTATGTATTACTGTAGTCTAATATACAAGCCATGCTTAGATAAGCACACTTGCTTCTTCATCTCAACTGCTACGTCATGGAACTGCTCTGCTTCTCTCAAGATTTCTCTTTCTTATTAGGCTGTCTATCAATATCTGTTGAATAACCCAGTGAGTAGGCCATCATTTGTCCTTACTGTAATTGCTGCTCTCCATCCTTCTAACAGGTTATGGGCCCTAGTTTGCCCTGACCTCCTTTGGCACTCTCAAGCTGCCTCAGTTGATAGAAAGGACTTGACTGGCTTGCTAACCTGTTGGGAATTGAGATAATCTCCCTATTGAATCCCCTCATACCCATAGGATCCTCTGCTTCCTTGCAGATGCTATGGTCTATGGCTGTTTAGAATGAAGTGCTATGCATTCATCACTGTATCTGCTCCCTGAACTAAGCTAATTTCTTGATGATAGCTATGACTAGTTTAATATCTATCATTTCTCATCTCTCTAGCCCTGCTGTTTATCCATTCTGGGCAATCAGTATACAGTCCTATCTTTTTATGATCACTATGCCTGGTTTTCCTTATAATGCCAAGGATATGCTCATTTCCTCCACTATTCCTTCTACTATAGATCAAGATGAGTACGCTAGAATTTGCACAATAAGTATAGCTCTCCTGGGCCTACTTCTGTTTTTGTAGACTATTAGTGCACTAGACACTTCCAAATTTCTGGAAACAGTAACCCTGCTTCCCAGATTACAGAACTTAATACTCTTTATACCAGGCTGAAGGAAAACAAATGTAATGTTCTCTTCCTCATTTATGCAATGATACTTCTATCTGCTATCCCTCAATCTTGGGATAACTTAGCCATCTCTATCCTCACTTCCCAGATCTTGCTTACCCAGTTGACTTGGGATTTTGTGAGCTCAGCTATTCAGTCTAAGTTCTTCTGAAGATCAACCAGTACTCATACTGCTCATCACTCAGATGTTCCTAGAGGTAATTGTTCCCCCTCTTGGAAGAAGAATCCCTAGGATAAGCAGCAGTAGTACCCTCAGGGGCAGCAGTAGCAGCAGTTATAAGGGGATTCCTCCCAGCAGCAAAAGAAAAAGCATAGTCAAGGAAAGTGTGGTAGCAAAGCACACCAAGCAGATAGCTCTTTCAAATTTGTTAATAGTGACAAGTACTAAGTCTCCAGTACCATTGCTTTTGCAAGTATGGCTACTATTGTTCCTTCTACCCATCCTCTTCCTCCTAAGCCTCAGTCTAAAGCTAGAGCATCCAAGCTTGCTGATCAGCTCTCTAAGCAATGTCCTTCTCAAATTGGTCCAATCTGTGGTCCATTGGCATATGTACAAGATAGAGCATTAAAACTATATGATAAGCACTTGGCTAGAAAATTCCCTGATCTTACTCTTGTTGAAATATCTGCCTCCAAAATCACTGAGCTTTTCTTAAAGGCTTCTCTCTCTTAGGTTCAAAGTAGTCCATCCAAAATGGATGTTAACCCACCTTCAGTGATAAACACATTTATTTTAGGAGAGTCAGCTAATACTAATAATATAGTATCCTTGAGAAGCTTTGAGGATTGGGGCTTAAATAATCAAATCTTTGGATATAACCTGTATGTGCATTCCCCCACTGTTTTTTACCATTCTCTAACTATCTCAGTTCAGTCCCTTGCAACCTGCACCAATGTAATGACTACAACTAGGAACTCTGTAACATCGAGTAATGTAGTCTATATAGCTCAATGTGATAATAAATTTGTGTTGCCTGTATTGCCTATAGCTGAGAATTTACAAAGATGTGATAGAGCACTATGCACTACATGCAAGGGTAAAGAAGTGCCATATGACCACTCTTATAATGATGAATGGTTCTTGGACTCTAGTGTCTCTATGTCACAAACTTCATTTGGCCATATCTCCATCAATTCTTTGACGATTCTCACAGTCTCAAAGGCTACAAAAAGTCCTTGAAAAGACCTTTCAATCAATGCTAGTCATGTCTTGAGGCAATTAATATTAGTCAAGATATTAAGCAGATCAACTGGTAACCACTATGTTACTATTTATTAAATTGCTAATATCTCAGAAACCGCCACGATTGATGCTTTGGTTCTAAAATCAGCAGAATCCTTCTTTATAATGCTCAGAATGAGCCTAGAACAATCTCAAGGCAATTAATATTAGTGGAGATATGAAGGCCTCAATATTTGCACATAAACTTCATTAATTACCTATAGATAGTCATCTGTCCTTTTCTTAGAACAAAGGACAGCCTCTATATGGTTAAGTTATCACTATTTTAAGTACAAAGGCACTACCATATGTAGAACAATAGGTAGTGACATGTGATAATTTATCCTAGTGCACAAACCATCACAATCCTATATATAAGGACTCTTTGTCTAAGGATTAGACCTCAGACTTAACAACATCTTTTGTTACTTGTCTAACTTCATATTTGTGATACTCTGCCCATTTTACTCCTTTTGAGTCTAACTTTGTTTTTATGACTCAAGAAAATTATGGTCGTGTTGAGATAGCCAATTCTAAAGCACCTCTTTTTATGGTTGCTGTAGGAACTATCCTTATAAAACATGAAATCATTGACCCTAAAAACAAGACAACCAGAACTACTATCTCTAAACTATGGCCAGTATACTGTGTTCCTGGTATGACCATATACCTCCTCTCCACTGGACAGCTACTCCAATCCAGATTGAGTATAGAAGGCACAATAGATGGTTCAACCTTCTATGATTTATCTAGTGATGCTGTTCTCTCTGTTCTATCTAATCTTTGGGAGAGCATCCAGGTTATGAGAACATATATCATTAAGAACAATGTTCCTAATCCTATGAGCCTTATTACAAGACACCTAGATTATGAGACAATTTATTGTTGACTTGAACACATCTCTGATGAAGCTATGAGACATATTTCAGACAATGTTGAAGGTGTTGAAAAGATCTGCTTCCCTAATAAGAAGCATGTATGCTGTGGTTGTGCTTTAGGAAAGCTGCACCAGCACAGTTTCCCTAAGAATCCTAAACGTTCTAGTAAGACTCTTGGATTGATCCATTCAGATCTTCTTGAGCTCCCTACTTTATTATACTCTAAGTATAAGTGGATGATTACATTTCTTAATAACTATTCCTCCTATTGCAGAGTTGCTTTCTTGCACAAAAAATCAGATGCTGCAGAAGCAATTAAAGCTGTTTTCCAGCTGTGGTTGAATACTACTTCCCACTTTATTAAATGCTTGTATACTGATAATGGGAGAGAGTATATGACATTGGAATTGCAATCCTTTTTATATGAACAAGGAATTTTCTATAAGACAAGTACACCATATATACATCAACAAAATGGTTGAGCAAAACAATCAAATCGGACACTGCTAGAAAAGGTGCAATATATATAACTTGAAGTATGTTTACTTGATTCCTGGTAGGAGTTTGCTTTTGCAACTGCTACTCATGTCTATAATCATACTCCCATTAAATGTCTTAAATGGAAAACACCTTAGGAAATCTTCACAGATGAAAAACCCAAAATATCAGACCTCTGTGTTTTTGGCTATAGAACATATATGTATCTCCCTAATGAAGCTCATACAAATAAACTTACATTGTGCTCTAAACTCATGATATTTATTGGGTATAAGGATAATGGCTATAGATTTATTTGCCATACACAAGGGAATATTATATTCTGCTCTACCCAAGCTATCTTTGATGAAGGACACTTTCCTAGATGTCTATTTTCTCACTCCAGAGAGCAAATACCTCCTGGTAGACTAATCCCAGAGATAAAGTCGTTAGCACCTGAACCTTTTGGTGTAGATAAACCTGCTCCAATACCCTTTCCACCAACAACTGCATATCCTAGACCCTTTACTCCTCTAATCCCTCCTAATCTACCAACTCACTCAGAATCTCCATCTCCCTCTCCTCCACTGATACCACCTAAACAGTCCTCAGTAAAAATTGAAGATATTGAAGATGAAGATGTTGAGATGCATTCCCCAAGCCTTTTTCCTCCTAAAGCTGGTTCCTCACAGTATACTCCTTCTCCTCAGGTTCCAACTATAATACCTCAAAAATAAAATAGTAATCCACAGCTAGGAGAAGATGTTCCTCTTCTGAAATATAGCTTGAGGAGATCAACCCATGAGACTAGAGTCCCTTACAGAGAAGGCAATATATATGGAGAGGATTGCCATTCCACAGATATTTTGAGGTGTCCTAAGTGGCAATAATATCCTGGTGAGGCTGATCCAGATATGGCATACAAAATGCTTGAGAATGCTTGCAGATATATTCAAGCACAGCCTGATACTATTCCAATTTGAGGAGTATACTATCCATATAGTCAATGAAATAATACTATTGAAATAAATAGAATCTACTATGAAGTTGATTGAGTAGGACAACGATCTATCATAATTGACATAGAGGAAAATAGGATGGATGCCCTATCTCCAGCAGGTAAGTCAGCTACCACAGCTATTACCAATCATATAGTATGCCTTGCAAGAGAAGAGGGAACAAAGCATATTCACTTTCTCTTAGTACTCAGAGCAACTAAGACTCATTTTCTACCAAAAACCTTTAAAGATGTTGCTAAACTACCAGCTGACTCTAAGAAAAGATGGTTTGAATCTTGCCTTGAGAAGCTGAAATTGCTCAAAGACAAAGATATTTATGAGATTGTAGACCTTTCTAAGGAAAGAAAAGTGATCAAAAACTGCTGGATGTTTAACATCAAGCCTGATAGTCGTTATCAATCTCGTCTTGTTGCCAAAGGATTTTCTCAAGTTGAAGGCATCAACTTTGATAAATTATTCTCTCTAGTTGTTCACTATGAAACTGTGCAATTACTTCTTGCTATTGCTGTACTTGAGAATTTAGATATTCAAAGTGTTGATGTCAAAACAGCCTACTTATATAGCAATCTGGATGAGAAAATCTATATGGAGCAACCAGAAGGTTTCAAACTACCTGGAAAAGAAAACAAAGTCTGGCGACTTTATAAAGTATTGTATGACCTTAAGCAAGCTGGCTTATCCTGGTGGCACACAATAACTAAGTCAATGCTTGTTCTAGGATTTAAGAGATGCAAATCCGATGCTAGTATATACTACTATCATGACAAAAAGACTAAAGCACTTGTTATAGCAATTGTCTATATTAATGATGTTTGCTTTATAGGTACCAAAGGTTCCTTGCTCCTCAATAAGTTATTAAAGCAGAAATTTATAGCTAGATAGGAATATCGTGACCTTGGTAAAACCACAGAGTTCCTAGGTATATACATAAGCTATAATCGTAAAAATCAAAAGATATTTATTAATTAATATAAGTATTTGGAGAAAATACTAGTATGCTTTAATATTGCGATTAATCCTACTCATACTCCACTGCCATCTGAGTTTAGCTTTAAACCAAATAAAAAGCAATATGATCCCAAATTTTGCCAAAAGTACTAATAATTGGTTGGTTCTCTAATATACTTGATAATTGGCTTGAGACCAGATATTGGCTTCATAGTTGTTAAGTTAGCTCAACAGATAACAAACCCTTCCAACAATTATTATTGAGTTGGGTTACATCTCTGTAGATACTTGCTTGCCACTCATAGATATCGACTTGTCTATAATAGATCAAGCAACAAATTGCTTGTAGCATACTCTGATTCTGATTGGGGCCAAGACCATAAGCATCACAAGTCAACTACTAGCTATTTTACTATGCTGGCTCAAGGAATCACTTCCTAGTTAAGTTGCAAACAGAAATCAGTAGTCCTCTTCTCTACTAAGGCTGAGTATATGGCGCTCTTTGATTGTAGTTGCCAACTCGTCTGGACATCAAATCTCCTGTGTGAGATTAGCTTTGATATTCTTGTCTCTCATCTCTATGGTGATAACCTTGGATTACTCTTCTGGAGCACCAACCCAGTGCAAGAAAAAAGATCCAAACATATTGATATTCAGTATCACTATATCAAGAATGCAATAAAGAATGACAAAATCAAACTATACCACATTGATGGAGCTAGGAATTCTGTTAATATCTTGACCAAGAATCTTGGCCAAGTACTATTTCATTAGTTTTGTTCACTTCTTGGTTTGGAGGTTCTGTGATCTCTTTTTTTAATTTATATTATCACTCAATAGCTACTACTTTGAGTGAGAGAGTGTGTTAAATTAAATTATTATTGTACTATGTATTACTGTAGTCTAATATATGAGCCATGCTTAGATAAGCATACTTGCTTCTTCATCTCAACTGTCACATCACAAAACTGCCCTGCTTCTCTCATAATCTCTCTTTTCTATCAGGCTGTCTATTAATATCTGTTGGATAACCCAGTGAGTGGGCCATCATTTGTCCCCACTGTAATTGCTGCTCTCCATCCTTCTAACAATTAGTTCAGAGAGCAATGTAATCCCAAGAGAAAAACCAAGCATCAGTTTGTGACTTCAATATTTCTCTTAGATCCAAGTTCCTCAATAAGATAACTAGAGAGCCAACCTTGAGACAGAGCAAAGCAGGAGGTAATCCACCAACATTGAGTTGTTGAAGGAACTCTGCAGGATAGACATAGTACATTCTATCTTCTTCAAACACAGAATCCATACTTCTCAGCATATGAACCTCTGCATTTGGGTTGTAATGCAATCCAAGAAGTACTAGTTATCTTGAGGCCTTAGGTTGCCAATTCCTGGATAGATCCTATTAATAAGAGCATTGAGATTAGTACAAACCATAGACTGAAAAACTTAAATCATCTCATTGTTATTCATAGTTGACCCAGCACCAATCTCCAACAACTACTGAGCATGTTAATTATCAGCTTCAGAGTGACCTAAGCACATATTCTGTCTGAGATACAAGAACTTGATATATCCTGATAAGTTTCCTCTGCAAAGAGATACTACTACCACTTGTTAATGTGTTTCCTTAGACATCATAGACAAAGTCTAACAAAAATTTCCTCCAAATACCACTTTAATTCTACCAAATAGATGGTTATTCTAGATAATATGTTAATTCAAGAGCTATCAAGTGCAAGTGATTACTTACTTCAAGCAAGTCTCTAAAACACTGATCGATAGCATCAATATTGTACTTGTGTTGCATAGGAACTTTCTCCCAAATAATAATTCTAGTTTGCTGGAGGACTGAGAATATGTAACTATTGTGTTTGAGTCTAACTACAAAGTCTTCATGGATAAAAAAAGGAATCTTGAAGTATGAGTGAGATGTCCTTTCTCTGTAACAAGTTCACCTTATAGTTATAATGAGGTATAATGAAGGTATGATAAAGAGATAATGCAATGCATTAAAAATAACACAAGGTTAGATGTAGTATATATAATGGATAGTAGAGTAGTACAAACCCTAGCTTCATTCTAGTTTATATATTCTTTCTTAACTCAAACACTGGGTTTGGAGAGAGTTATTAACATAAGAACAAAACTACCAATATATATACAAATCTCATTCCACTATTATGATTCCACTTGCCATCATTATGGTATTCTTAACCACTATCATAATCCTTTTCTTCAACTTCCTATCCAATGCTTGGAAAAACTTAGAAAGCAAAACCAAAGAAGTCTATACTACTAGCATTCAAACTTTCATAGAAGAAGTCAAGAAAGACTTTGCTGACAAACCAGCTAAAAGACGAATGAAAGAACTAAACAACTTTAAAGGAAATTCAGATGAAATAAGGGCCTGGTGTAGAAGAATGATACTATTTTTCCAAAACAACAATATTTCAAAGAAATGGGAGAGAATTGAAATAGCTTTAGGAAAGATCAAAGAAGAAAAGAACAATTGGGCCCAATAATGGCAGATATGCAAATTAGGAATTTTTATCCTTTCAAAAAGAATGGAAAGAGACCAATGAAGATCTCAACATATTGACTATGATCAACAAACCTCTGTTCAAAACCTAGGAACAGATAAGATAGCAGTTTTTTATCTCAACAGAAACTCAAATACATGCAATTGATAAATTGACCAAGCTAAAACAGAGAAATTGGTTACTAGAAGACTTCTGGTCAGAATTTGTCACTTGGAAGAAACTCTCTGGCTACAATGAGATTACACTAGTGGGTTTATTCAAGAAAGAGATTCATCTAGCACTGGCACAAAAATTGGTCAAGATCAGTCAACTAAGGAACCTGGACTTGTTAAATGATTGATATGAGAAAGAATTAAGTTTTGAGAGGTCAAGAAGAGAGGCAATTAAAGAATTTTGAGAAAGGAAAAGCTTGGAGAATTTAGGAGATATAAAGAAGAAACTGGTTTTGGATGTTCTAAGGTGAGACCCCAATACAATGGAAGTGAATAAGCACAAGGAGATGAGAAAGTACTATAACTGTAAAGAAATGGGTCATCTTACTATATGGTGCTCCAAACCAAGGAAGAAGAGGAGAGAAGAAGTAAGAATAGTAGAGGAGACAAAAGAGAATTTTTTCCCTAGCAAGAAGTAAACACCAACTCACTTATCCTAGTAGATTCAAAAGTTTAATTACCTGATAATACTATTATGCCAGACAGCTGTTTAGACAAAATAAGTAGCTATTTTCATCTTAATAACCAGAATAACTGACTCAAGAGACAAGTTTGGCCCCCCAGAGATATTCCCTAGATGCCCAGTCATAGACTCGAGTATCTTGCTTGAGTAGCAGAGTAATAGCTATGACTACCACTACATATATCTCATATATTGGATTTATAACAAATTTCCCTTCTAGAGTGCTTAAGAGTGGAGACAAACTTTGAAGATCAAGCTCTACTAGAGTAACATTATATCTTAGCAGTTGACAATGCTATTTTCAGAAGAGTTATGATCAGACCTGAGCTATTATCACTGATAGCTAGTTATATTAAGATCAAGAGAGTTGAGTTGGCACAGAGTCACATTGCAATTACAGTGGAAGGAAACTGGACCCTGAAGGAATGAAAAAATATAGAGAATATAGGAAACAGAACAAGAAAGTTAGAGAGAGAGGTAAAAAGGAAGATTGACAAAGACAATGTGCTTAAGAGTAAGATGACTTAAGATCACTGTTTCCTTCTACAACCTAGTAAGAGGCTTAAGAACTACTGATCATGCAAAGGAGAATTCCTGGAGTAGGGTTAGAGGATTAGAAAGTAGTTACTGAGTGTTCAGAAGAGGTGTTGCCTTATCACATTAGCCTTACTATGTTTGGGATTTTGGAGATTTTCTTTGTCTCACTTTCTTTGTTATCTCATTGCTTTGTAATCCTAATAAAATACTCTAGGGCACAGAAGGGAACTCAAGTATCATACCCCCACTATCATTCCTTTCTGTTGCTTTAGAGCTTAATAGCTATTTGAGTGACTAAGTTTCTATTTTTTTTGTGTGTTTTTCTTTACTTTCTAAAAACCATCAAACCCCTTTCTCAATGGAAATTCAAGCCCTAACAGACTTGGGCATTCACTTGTACTAGGAGTTAATTACTTGCTATATGTTTTTGAAGTCAGCTTTTAGTTGTATAGTCAGCTGAAGAAGAGCCTATACGATGGCACAGGAGTTCTAGATAGTACTACTATATCAATGGCAAGCCAAGCTACTAGACTAGGTAAGGGCAATAGTATTATGATGCAAAATAAATGCATATCTTAGAGATTAGACCAACCTCGAGTGAATTCATAAAAACTTTATTATCATTTCTTTTGGTTATTTGAGTTTCATCCCTCTATTCCCCCTATTATTAAGCTCTCTCTGTTATTTGATCATCTCCCCAGTATCTACTTGTTTAGTATACAATTGTGAAACATCTCAGAGATCCCTTTTTTTTTTATTTGTTATCACTTTTTTTTTATAATCAAATTTCCTTTGATCCTCATCAGTACATTTGTTTCTTGACTGAGTCCAGCAGTGATGGGATCATTAGTTACTGATAAACTTTTGATCTGTTGCCTGGGTGTTATATTAGTCTAAGTCTACTCTAGATTGAAATTATCTCACATTTCAAAGATATCTCTGAGCCTCTGATTTCTAGAGTTTCAACATTAATAGTCTGTATCTGAGAAACCTGATACTAGCTCATCAGTCTTGCTTTCCAAGGTATAAGCTATTCTAGCATGTGACAGCTTGGCTACTACCTAGTAGAAGTATCCAATCTTAGGTCTAGATTATATCTGGAGCTTGTAAGAGGTCTTTAGAGTAGGTTCCAATAGTAAAATCCAAGGGTGCAATTTATATCTAATGCTACATTTTCACAGAAAATTCTCTAGCAGCATAACAATGGCATGGGAGTTCTAGATAGATTTGCTGTATTAATGGTGAGCTAGACTACTAGACTAGGTAAGGGTAGCAATGTCATAACATGAGACAAATTATCACAAATAGCCACTTACTGATTTGTGATTGATGATTTGAATATTTGAAAAGCTCAAAAAAGCGAAGTTAGACAAGTAGCAAATGATGTTGTTAAGTCTGAGGTCTAATCCTCAGACTATGAGTTCTTATATACAGAATTGTGATGGTCTGTGCACTAGTACAGATCATCACCTGACTACTACCTATTGTTCTACATATGGTAGTGCCTTTGTGCTATAATAATAATAACCTAACCATATGGAGGCTGTCCTTTGTTCTAAGAAAAGGACAGATGACTATCTATGGGTAATTAATAAAGTCTATGTGCAAATATTGAGGTCTTCATATCTCCACTAATATTGATCGCCTCGAGGTCATTCTAGGCTCATTCTGAGCATTATGAAAAAGGCTTCTGCTGAGCCTAGAACCGAAGCATCAATCATGGTGGTTTTTGAGATATTAGCAATTTAATAAACAGTAACATGGTAGTTACCAGTTGATCTGCTTAATATCTCGGCCATTATTGATTGCCTCGAGACATGACTGGCATCAATCAAAAGGTCTTCTTAAGGGCTTTAAGCTGGCTTTAAGACCGTGGGAATCGTCGAAGAAATGGTGGAGATATGACCGAATGAAGTTTGTGACACAAATGCATGTCTTAGAGATTCTATTATGGTGAGACCAACCTTGAGTGGATTCATAAAAAACTTTATTATTATCTCTTTTAGTTATTTGAGTCTTTCTCCTTTATTCCTTCCTTTTTAAGCTCTCTTTATTATTTGATTATCTCCCTAGTGCCTACTTGTTTAGTGTACAATTGTGAAACATCTCAGAGATTCTTTTACTTTTATTTGTTGTCACCTTTGTATTGTAATCAAATTCTCTTTGATTCTCATCAATACAATGAAAGACTTTTTGGACTACTTTGGTGCAAAAAAATACAAGACAAATAAGGGCTACTCAGTAGAATGGATAACAAGAAAAATTTGATGGAGCAATAAGAAGGATACAATTGGTATACTAAAAGTATAGGCCTATAGCTCAAGAGCAAAAGAATACACAAAGGAGAAACCAAAAGAATTGAATAAAATGACAGACAATAAAGTCTTATTAGTCTTAGGAGCACTAGAAGAGCTATTGGTACTCAGAAAAATAGAAGATAAATAGCTAAACATCCAAGTCAAATTGACAACAGTAGACACTCACCAAACGTTCTACAAACAGATACTAGTTAATTTAGGAAATACAAGTTTGTGCATAAGCCAAAGATTCATAAAAGAAAACAATCTCAATATAATTTAACTACCATTCCTAATGTTATAACGTAGATAGAACTGCAAACAAAAATAGCAGTATTACAGAAGTTATCAAAATGAATATAACCATAGGCAACTATCAAGAACTTATCCAACTGTCAGTAACAAATCTTAGTAATCACAATCTATTCTTAGGATACAACTAGTTTTAAAAGCATAATCTGTCTATTGATTAGAGAGACTTCTTAATTAGTCTATGAAACTATCAACAGTGGTACAGAAAAATCTACATACTAAAAGAACTAGAAGAAGTAGAAAAGAAAGATACTAAGAAAGAAATAATAGAAGAGGGAGAAAAGGTATTATTTGTCAACCTAGAAGAAAAAGCATAGAAAAGGAAGGAAATAAATATTAGAAGTAGAGATAAAGATATAGAAGAAAAAGAAGATGGAATACCCAAAAAATACCAAAGTTTTAATGACTGAGTATTCAACAAAGCAGTGTTTGATCAATTACCAAACTAATCCAAGTGGAACCATGTGATTGAACTAATACCCAATGTAATATTAAAAGACTATAAGGTTATCTATTAAATACCAGGGAACAAGAGAAACTTGATAAATTCCTTAAAGAACATTAAAAATTGGGGCAAATCAAACCTTCTAAATTACCTTATGCAGCTTTTTTCTTCTTCATCAAAAAGAAAGATAAATCCCTTTAACCAATATAGGATTACCAATAACTCAATGAAGCAATAATCAGGAACAAGTACTCATTACCATTAATTCAAGAGTTAATCAATAAAGTACAAGAAGCTTGATACTTCTCCAAATTTAATATTTGATGGGGTTATAATAATATAAGAATACAAGAAGATAATGAGTGGAAAGTGGCCTTCAGAATGAACTAGGAACTATTTGAACCCCTGGTAATATACTTCGGCATATGTAACTCTCCTGTGATCTTTCAACTTATAATGGACACTTTATAAACTAATTATGAAAGGAAAAATTGTGATTTATATGAATGACATCTTGATTTTCACTCAAATAATAGCCAAGCATAGAGATATAGTAAAGCAGGTCTTATAGATATTGGTCAACAATAAACTATTACTCCATCCAAAAAAATACAAATTTTATCAGACCAAGATCAACTATCTGGGAGTCATCATACTACAAGATAGCATAGAAACTGATCCTGTAAAGACAAAAGAAGTAGCCAATTAGCCAGAACCCCACAACAAAAGAAAAATATAATAATTCCTAGGGTTTTGTAATTTCTATCAAAGATTCATTTCTGGGTTTACTAAAGTTGCCAAACCATTAATAGAATTAACAGGGAAAAAGAAGTGGAAATAGAAAGACAAGGAGAGAAATGCCTTTAATAGACTTAAAACCAAGATAATGAATCCTCCTATATTAGCAATTCTAGATAGTAAAAGAAAGATATGATTAAAAACTGACACGTCAAGATATGCTATTAGAGGAGTATTATCTCAACAACAAGAAGACAATTCCTGGAGACCTATCACTTATTTGTCAAAAGCAATGAATAAGACAGAAAAAAATTATAAAATATATAATCAAGAATTGCTAGTAATTATGAACAGTATCTTATAGAAAGTAATCAGTTCAAAATATGGACTGATCACAAGAATTTAGGATACTTCAAGAAACCACAGAAGCTCAATTGTTGTCAAGCTTGATAAATGACAGAATTATAGGAATACAACTTTCAGTTCATACACAAACCAAGCAGTTCTCAAAATAAAATAGATGTATTATCTTACAAACTAGATCATACTCAAGACAAAGATGACAATAAGGATTAGACATTGCTAAAAGGAGAATAGTTCAGGAATATTATTACTCAGAAAAACAAATTTTGGAAGGAGGTGGAAAAAGCAAAGGGATTTATGAAAGAAGAAGTACAAAGAGCAGTAGAACAAGAAAAGGAAGATTAGAGACAAAAGAGGAAGGTACTATTTTAGAAAGAAAAGATCTATGTTTCCAACTCAGCTACTCTCCAAGAAGAAATTATCACTAAACATCATGACTCTAAGTTAGCCAGTCACCTAGGATATACCAAAATATACAAGCTAATAACAAGAAATTACTAGTGGCCAAGAATACTAGAAGACATTAAATGATATGTTGCAGAATGTAAAAAATATCAAGCAAATAAGCCAAATTAACAACCTAAGAGAAATCTCCTTCATCCTAATAAGGTACCATAAAATCCTTGGGAAATTGTTAGCATTGATTTAATAGGACCATTACTAGAGTCAGCAGGATATAATAGGATACTAGTAATAGTAGATTGCTTCTCCAAAATGGCTCATTACATACCAATCAATATGAGCATTATGGCACAGGGAGTAGCCAAGATATCTTGGGATCAAGTTTTCAAGGACATAAGAATTTCCCAAAAGGTCATCAGCAACCAGGGACCACATTTTATGTCAAGGTTCATAAAAAAACTATGCTTATGACTTGGAATAGAAAGAAATTCCTCAACCACTTATTATCCCCAGACTGATAGTCAAATGGAGAGAGTTAACTAAGAACTCAAACAATATTTTTGACTTTACTGTAACTATAGACAAAATGACTAGGCAAAATGGTTATCAATCACAGAATTCTCATACAACAATTGAATTCATTCTAGTACAGGACAGTTTCCCTTTATGGTCAATTTAGGTCATCATCCAAATACTAGAAGAGAGATGAGTAAGACGACAAAGAGCTCTCTAGGAACAGAACAATTCCTCAAAACAATCCAAGAAATTAAAAGTGAGATGGAGATTGCTTTAAAAAAAACAAATAAAGTGATAAAAAAGAAATGGAATACTAAGAAAAAAACCAAAGTTGAATGATCCAATGAAGACTTAGTATAGATAAATACAACATATTATAGCCTAGATCAATTCTCAAGGAAATTATCAACCAAATAACTAGGACTATTCCTAATAATACAAAAGGTTGATAAAGCAGCATATGAACTCAAGATCTCTCCTACCTGGAAGTCTATTCATCTTGTTATCAACAAGTCATATCTTACATCTTATGTTAAACCTATATTTGAACAACAATTACAAAGATCCAACAATAAGATTATCACTCTTACAAACTAGACCAACATACAAGAAGTCAAAGAAATACTTGACTTTAAATGAAGAGGAAACAAGTTGCAATATCTTATCAAGTAGAAAGGGCAGCTGCTCAAAGAGAAAACCTAGGAAAATAGAGATGAAGTAATCAAAGGAGCCCTAAGATCATATAAGGAATTCCATCAAAAACACCCAGACATACCTAGAGTTTCTATTATCTGACTACTTGTAAAAATATACATTGATATTATGAGGATGCAATCTTAGGAAAGGAGTAATGTAATGAGTTCATCTCATAGTTATAATGAGGTATAATAAAGGTATGACAAAGAGATAATGCAATGCATTAAGGATAACATGAGGTTAGATGTAGTATATATAGTGAACAGTAGTACAAACCCTAGCTTTGTTCTGGTTTATATATTCTTTCTTAACTCAAACACTGGGTTTAGAGAGAGTTCATAACATTCTCTATCCAATAAAAGAGTAGCAATCCCAAATAATGTCATACATAGTGCTATCTAATCCTTTCTTCTAACCTCAGTAGCAATAGTGTTATACAAAATGTCTTCCCACAATCACCAGCAGCATGAATAAAGAAAAGATGACCCTGATTGTTGGTAATAGACTCCAGAACAGCATCAAAAGCAGCAGCTTGGTCAGGATTGAAAATTGCCCTTTGCTTATCTACCAAAGTTACCATTTCATCTACATCATACTGCTTAGCCTGCAAGAGAGGATTGGGTATTCTGTGAGCCTACTGTTGTTGTAGAAGAGACATTGGTGGAAAATCAGCAAAACTTCTTTCTATTCCCACCAATATTCTATTGAGATCCCAAAGGCTGTAATCATAAATATCATCCTCTGGTATTTTCTGGTCAGCTTGGTAGTGGTTCATATGATATAGTTTGTGCTTGACATTATCATATAGTCCAGCCTTGAATTGATCCCAGAGAAGATACTAGAGGATAATCATAAGTGGAGGATATGCTTGAAGGAAGCAATTGCAATATAGCCTAGAATAGTATGTCATTGGTTGTTGACAGTCATCTTGCTAACTAATGAAGTGGCTGAGCCTTAATTCCCTTGCCATGCATGCCTCCTTAAATATAGCAAACACTTGGTCATTTCAGGTTCTCAAATACTCCCAACTCTTTCTACCCTTAAATATAGTCAAAAAAAGTCATAAGAAGAACTGCTCTCTCTTTGATAGTGACACAAAGTACATTCTTCTAATTACCTTGGCCTATCATCTTGGATACCATGGCTTGGCTTTAGCATCCCAGGTATAGTGTTAAGGAAACTACTACTAGGTAAGGTCCAAACCATTATTATACATAGAGTCATAGTCAAACTAAGCAGTGAGTTAAGTTTTCTCTATATTTTGCCTAGCTAACACTTCATTGACAGTCTGGTGTACATAGAAGTTAACATAGTATTCATTGGGAAGATGAATAGGAAGATGTTAGACTGCTAGTGACTTTTCATGTATATTGAATTCAAAGATCTTTCAGCATACTTCTATTAGACCAATAAACTAACTATCCAAATGAGCCTTGATTTCATTCTACATCCCACCACTAATCTCCATAGTTGCCCTATTAGGACCCTTGTAGATGTACTTGCTTAGATACTTAACAGTTTCTAATCCAGCAGAGATCTCAACATTAATATAATAATCAAAGAGAAGGACAGTAAGGGACTACATATTGATTGGTGAATCTGGCCCTATTGTGTTCAAAAACTAAGCCATTATCAGGCCTAGCATAGAGTAGATAACTGTTCTTAGTCCAATCTGTTCTCTCTCTCTATACTTTTTAGGAAAGTATTTACTATATTGTCTATTTACCATATACTTGGCTTGGGAATTGTTAATACCACATGGACTATGCAATATATATATTTGGTAACTTTTGCAAAAAGAAGTGGCTGTAGTTGAGGATTAGGAAATTGAGCTGAGATTATGAAGCTTATGTAATAAGAGTCTTGAATACAATCTTAAGAATAAAAGAAGATAAGCAAGTGGATATGAAAAAAACCTCTCTTCTGGAACTTAATGGTATAGGTATGAGCTATAGTAGTACTAAAAAAGCCATTATCAATGAGCTTGAGAAGTACTTTCTTCTTTTACTTAAAAACCCATAATACAATGTCAAGATAATTAGTAGCTGTCTGATTAGAAAAGAGACTATGAAAACTTGGGATTGGCAGTCATAGTAAGAAAGAGATCTAGTTTGTGGAAGTGTCTGCAAATAGCTATAGTATTCTAAAACAACTGGGTCATAAATTTAGGACTTCTTACATGAGAAGAGAAAAGAAGGAGTAAAGAAAGTAAACTCAATGACAATAAGATTACAGTTGTTTACTATAATGTATTTACCTAAAGAAAGATAATCAACTGATAAGTGAAATATAGAAATGACAAAAATAGTGAAGAAGGAAAGTAAAAATAGAAATGGCCAAAAAATAGAAGTAAATAACATTGCACCATGATATAGCATTATCCAAAGCTTTTTTAATAATGAGTTTATGTTCCAAAAACCTAATATTTTCTTCATTATTATCAAATACAGAAAGACAAGAAATGGAGAAAAGGAGTTATAAATAGAATTATACTCCAAGATAGATGTATGATACTACTTTAGAAAATAGATAGTGTTTAGCAATGATGAAAAACCCAAAAAAGCAGACTCTGGCAGATAAGATAAAAACATTGGAACAGAGTACGACTTTGATAAACAACCTTGGCTTCAACTTATATGTTGTGCCCTAGTCTCTGGTTGTAAGGTTGATTGCTTATTTTGGAATAGGAGTAAGTTATCAGAATAGAGGTTCTAGGAATATAGAATAGAGACTAAAGTAGATAGGAATAGAATTAGGACCAATTAACATTAATTTACAAACTAAGGAATTATACTGTAACTACTCAGTACTTATAGGTAGTCCAGAATAGGAAGAGAGTAGTCTACTATGCTATCCTACTATTGTTAATTTTTAGGAGAATTATTAGGAGAAATAAATTACATAATTATCAGATTTCCAGAATATGATAGTACCCCCCCTTTAAGGCTAAGCTCTCAAAGCTACTATGCATAAGCAATTTAAATATCACCTGATTTCACTTTTAAAAATCCTTTTCTGCAGACTTTTAACCTGAAACTTTACCACCATGTCCTTCAACTCTACCTCAATTGCTAACCTTTCCAACTCTAATAATGAGCAATATGAGGCTAAATTAGCCAAAAGACATACTGAGGCGGAAACACTATTTTAACAGCAGAAAAAAAAGGAACAGCTTAAGTGCTAAGCCCAAAAAGAGATGAGAATAATAGAGCAGAAAAGATTGAAAAAAGAGATGTGAAAAAAACAGGAGGAGAAAGAGGTGCAGTGGAGAAAAGAAGAAGTTAGAGGAGTTGAGTAAGTTACAGGGGTTAAGGAAGGATGTCTGGAGGATTGCAGTGGTATTAGAGAAGTTAGCTAGCATAGAGGCTAGGACTTCGATAAGGAAAAAATTTTGTGGCTAGAGTCTGAGGAAGAAAAAACAGAGATATAGAAGAGCAAGAAGAAGAGAAAGCAAACAGAACAAAGTTTAAATAGAGCAAAGAAGGAAAAAGAAGTTAGAGAACAAAAAGAGAAAAATAGGATAGAGGATATGGAAAAAGAGAATAGTTGTTTTTGTCACAAACTTCATTTGGTCATATCTCCACCATTTCTTCAACAATTCCCATAGTCTTAAAGCCAGCTTAAAGCCCTTAAGAAGACCTTTTGATTGATGCCAGTCACATCTCGAGGCAATCAATAATAGCCGAGATATTAAGCAGATCAACTGGTAACTACCATGTTACTGTTTATTAAATCACTAATATCTCAGAAACCGCTGCAATCGATGCTTCGGTTCTAGGCTCAGTAGAAGCCTTTTTTATAATGCTCAGAATGAGCCTAGAATGACCTCGAGGCGATCAATATTAGTGGAGATATGAAGACCTCAATATTTGCACATGGACTTCATTAATTACCCATAGATAGTCATCTGTCCTTTTCTTAGAACAAAGGACAGCCTCCATATGGTTAGGTTA
>Ga0157360_1000272_pt1 | contig 21093 bp, 28 predicted proteins | sample AttlaeALBM1_FD_111483 | JGI IMG/M metagenome (GOLD analysis project Ga0157360, IMG submission 111483) | Fungus gardens microbial communities from leaf cutter ant in Ribeirão Preto, State of São Paulo, Brazil - Atta laevigata ALBM1 | ecosystem: Host-associated > Fungi > Mycelium > Unclassified ... | reverse complement strand
TGAGATCGCGCTGCGTGCCACCACCGTCTGGTTCTTCCCCCACCTTGAGCAGATGGTGCTGATTTGGCACGGCAACCAGCGGATCAACGAAGATGATGCCGCCGATGTGCTGCACCTGATGCCAGCGCTGGAAAAAACGGGTGCGACACGCTCCGTTAATCACTACCGCAAAGTGCTCACTCAGCGTCTTGACAAAGAGAAGGGCGCGCTGTTTGCCTTCCGCGAAAAAGATTTGGTGCCGGAAGAGGCTATCGGCCCGTGGATCGACAATGAGGTGCAGCAAAATCATAGCCCAATGCGCGAGAACCAGAATGCGCGTGCCACACAGCTGCGTGAGCAGCACCGGGCGCGGCTGGAAGCGCAGGGTGGCGATGTCAGCGACCAGATGAAAGCGTTTGATGAGCCTGAATTGCCCAAACTTGATGAGCTGCCTGAATTTATCGAAGAGATGGAGCGTAAAGCGGCGGAAATGCAGCAGCAGGCCGAGGCACGTAAAGCGGAGATGGAAGCAAAATATCCTGACGCCGCAAGCGATGAAAACCGCCCGCGTGGCCCGGAATCCATGCACCGCATGAATGATATGCTTGAGCGCAACGCCTCACAGATGAGCGAGAAGAAGCTGGCGCAAAGCCGTGAAGCGCTGCATCAGATGTACCTGATGTCCGCTGCGCAACAGCCGCCAGCAGTCAAGCTCACTGGCGATATCGCGCTGATCATTCGCCAGCGCGCCGAACGCACCATGGCGCAGGGCGGCGACTTTAGCGGGCTCGATTTGACCGGGGCCGACTTCTCCGGCATGGATCTGCGCGGGGCGAACTTCACTCACACGCTGCTGGAGTGCGCGAACCTGAGCAACTGTCAGCTTGATGGCGCGAACTTCACGCAGGCGATGCTGGCGCGCGCCGATTTACAAAATGCCTCACTGCGTGACTGCTGCCTGGACAAGGCCAGCCTGGCGCTGGCGCAGTGCAATGGAACCGGTTTTCAGGGCGCGCAGTTGAATGAAACCGAGATGACCGGCGCGTTGTTTGACGCCTGTGACTTTAGTTATGCCCGCCTGAACAATCTCTTATTGCGGGAAACAGGTTTTAGCGAGTGTCATTTTAATCACGCCACGATTGATGGCGGCGTCTTTATGGAGCTGACGCTACCGAAGCCGGATTTCAGTCATGCGGTGATGAATAAAACCAGCTTTATTAAATGCGAGCTTCAGCATGCCAGCTTCGCCGCGGCTCAACTGGAGAGCTGCTCTTGGGTGGAAAGCCTGCTCGAAGAGGCGAATTTCGCTGGCGCCACGCTGGTAACCTGCGCGGTGGCCTCTGGCGGTACGCTTGCCAAAGCAGATTTCAGCGGCGCGCATCTCAAGCAGAGTAACCTGCGCCAGGCGGTGTTAACCGGCGCGCGCTTCATCCGGGCCAGGCTCAATAATAGCGATCTCAGCGAAGCGCAGTGCGAAGCGGCGGATTTTAGCGGCGCAACCCTCACCGGCAGCATGTTTATTCGCACCGATTTTCGCCGTGCACGCCTTAACGAGGCAAATCTGATGGGGGCGATATTGCAGAAAAGCCGTCTTGAAGGGGCCGATCTTAGTTTTGCCAACCTCTTCCGCGCCGATCTGTCGCAATCTTTTACCAGTGAGACGACGCAATTCCAGGGCGCTTACACCAAACGGTCAAAAACATTGCCGAAGCGTGACGGGGAGGTGATATGAAGAGATTAACGGCCGCAGAGCTGCAGCAGAAAATAAAGGGCGGCGAAGCGATCATGGAGCTCAGCCTGGATGGACTCGATCTACAAGGCTGCGATCTCTCGGGGGCGATTTTCCAGGAGGTGTCATTGCAGGGAGCCAACCTGCAGGGCGCTAATCTCAAAGAGAGCGTTTTTACCGAATGTCAGTTGAATGGCGCAAATCTGGCTGCTACGACTCTGGAAGAGACGGTATTTAACCAGTGCGAGATGGCGGGCATCACCGCCAGCGGCGCGACGCTGACCCGTTGTGTCTTTAATGACTGCAATCTGGCAAACAGTGATTTCACGCGCACCAGCAGCGATACCAGCCAGTTTATGCGCTGTGCGCTGGAGCAGAGTCTGTTTAGCGGCTCGAGTTTCGATCGCTCCACCTTCTATGAAACACCGCTTGGCGGGGCGAAGCTCGATCACTGCCATAACCTGATGACTACGCTGTTTAGTATTGACCTGCGTGATGTCGATCTGCAGGAGAGCCAATTCGAGCGCACAGTATTTTTCAACTGCGACCAGCGCGGCAAGCACTATGCGAAGCATAAATTTACCGGTTGCCAGTTTACCGATAATCAGCTTGATGGCGCTGATTTCAACGGTGCGCAGCTTACGCAGTGTAACTTTAAAGGCGCATCATTAAAGCAGGCACAGCTTCGCGGCGTGAATGCCACGCAGGCGCTCTTTATGGAAGCGGATTTAAGCGGTGCGCAGGCGCAGAGCAGCCTGTTCGACCAGGCAATATTTGTCGGCGCGACGCTCAACAAAACCTGTTTTAAGCAGAGCCGCTTCTTCCAGAGCATCCTGCAGCAGACAATAGCACAGGAAGCTGAATTCACCCTGTGTGATTTGACCTATGCGGACTTCACTGCCTCCGATCTCCGGCTGGCGGATTTTCGCGGAGCGACCTTTTCGCGCACCCGTTTTCATCGTGCCCGGCAGGACAATGCGCGCTTTGCCGATCGCAAAGGCATCCTTGAATATGACGAAGAGTTACTGGCGGCGGAAGCCTGGAGCGCCGAACGCCATAGCAGAATTTACGGAGACTCATAATGACGAACATTAATCACCAGCTGCTGATGACGGCGATCCCTGGCGGACAATTTTCCGCGCAGGTCACTCACTGCTTTGAGGATGGCAGCCTGATGGTAGAAAGCGAAGGCTGCGGCTGGCACTGTCATCGCGCCGTAAGCTGCGTTATCGCTCCGCAGGCGGGCGATACGGTGCTGATTAGCGCCGTCGATAACCAGATGTGGCTGCTCGCGGTGCTGGAGCGCCAGAACACGACCTCTGCAGTAGAGCTGAGCGTGCAGGGCGATCTGCATATAGCCAGCCAGGGCGCACTGAGCCTGAGCAGCGAAGCACTCAATATCAATGCGACAAAAGGGGATTGTCATATCAGTGAGATGAATTATAGCGGCGAAAAGATCTCCGCATGGGTGTCCCTTTCCCGTGTTGTCGGCAAGCGGGCCGAGTCAGTCTGGCAGACCGTGACGCAAATCAGCCAGCAGCTGTTTCGCACCACGCGCCAGACGGAGCATGTTCGCGCCGGTCAGCTGGATATGAAAGCGGAAGATTATCTGCGCATGCACGCGCAGAACACGGTGATCACCTCGAAAGCGATCACCAAAGTCGATTCTGAACAGATCCACATGGGCTAAGGAGAGAGTATGTTTGCTAACTGCCAAATGATGGGGGTTGACCTGGCATTTCCGGATGTATGTATGACGCCAATGCCTGCCCCCACACCCATTCCCTATCCGGATATTGCGCTGGGGCCAACGGCGATTCCGAATGCGCTGAATATCCTCTTTATGGGTATGCCCGCACATAATTTGGCGACGGTGACGCCGCTTACCAACGGCGATAACCCCGGCGTCGCAACCGGCGTTGCATCAGGTACGGTGATGGGGCCTTCGCGCCACCTGACGGGGGCTTTTACCGTTCTGTTAAAAGGAACGCCGGCGACGCGTTTAACCAGCGTAAGCCTGCAAAACTCCACTAACGCTGTCGGCATGCGTACTGTACCGAGCCAATTCAAAGTCTTGATGCTGGCAGCTTAATCCATCCATCAAAAAAAGAGTAAATGTGCAAAACAACAAGCGCACCGATAACCTCAGGTGCGCTTTGACATCGTCGCTTCTAAGAAATTATTTACTCTGTTGAACAGAGTTTGATAAAACCGCCGATAGACGGCCTGCTTTTCCGGAAAATGAGCCTCCTGATGGCGCTTGAGGGCATTGCCTACCACTCAAGTCATAAAGCCCATGAGCGGTAGCACCAGCGAAGCAGGCATCAGCAATTGGGTTCTGCGAAAGAGCTTGACGCCAGGTAGCCTTGACGACTACAACCTCCGCAAACCGTCGCGTAGCTGTTTCAGCCCGGCAGGAGACCTCCTCGCAGCAGCAGGGGAGCATCAACGTTTATGATTGATCGTGTAACACCTTCGTACTCTGCAGCTATCACGGCTAAGATGATCGACGTTCGCCCTTTAAGTTCGGATGACGCAGATAGTGCAACAGTCTCGTACATACTCAATCTTGAAGGGCGAAATTAAACGCGCGTGAAAAAATTAATACCTTTTACACTCCCCAACTACCACAAGGCATGGAAATAAAAAATAATGTTTGCCGATGATAAAAATAACATCTTTGTTCTAAAAAATAATATCAAAAAAACACATAGATAAATTAAGCACAGGTCTGAAATAATTAACTCTTTAATTAGACCTGATCCCTAAAGATCCTGCTTCTCGGCGATGATTTGTTTTAATAAAAGGAAAGAGCCAGGTAATGGGTATTTTAATGGTTATCTTAGCCCTCGCCATATTGATGATTTATGTTTACATTGATAAGAAAAACCATGATAAAATAATGCGCGAAGGACGACCAGTAATGGCAATGATAGAGCATGCATCTCCAGTGAGTGCGGATGATTCAGGCAATACAACTATTGCCTACACACTGAAGGTGGAAGGTAGGCGTATTTACGGTAAGACAAAAATAAATACCTTCTATGCTCCGCAATTCCAGCCTGGAATGGAAATTGAAATAATGTACATTGATGATGGAAGCTATTCGTTTCTTTTTAAGAGATGATTTTGGCGACGCCTGAGTTAATACAGATTTAAAAATATCATTAAGAGTGTTGAAGTATAGTGCTTCTCAGTTTTTTCACTGAGGTTTTCATTTTGATTATATTTTTACGCAACGAACGTTATAGGACTGAATTAGTTAAATCGAACAGTTTTATATAGCATTGTGAAAAATACATCTCAAAAACGCGTCTCTGAGAAAGTATAAATGCAATATTTGAAATGTCTAAATGTTATTGCTCCTGTCATAGTTGTGTTTATAATGTTATCAATATTTATTCGCAATTATATGAAAAAAAGATTACAAAAGAGAATTACTGAGGACCCGGTGTATGTCGATGCGCTTTTAACAAAGGTTGTGCAAGGTACGCCCTCTACCTTTGGCGTAGTAAACGTTACTGTGGATTATAAGTTTTATACAGATAATGGCACTTTGATCGAAGAAAAAAACGTCATGACAGCAATTAAAATAATGGATTTAATCGATTATAAAATAGGATTGAGCGTGCCTGTCATACACCTGAGAACGGACCCTCATAAAAACGTTCTAAACGTAAGGAATGCTTTGGAGGATTTGTAAGTTACAACATGGCTTTTAAAGAGGTAAAAAAATCTCTGAAGGAAAATGGAAAAGTAACAAACAGGAGTTTGAAGATAGCGTTAATATATCTTTGTATAAAAAAGCAATAATCTTAAGGAGTAAGCTTGTTATCATAAATCAGCTCAGCGAGTAGTGGTGATTTTCATCAATAAAATTTATTTAACATTGCCTCTATGTACGAATTATCTTCTGTTTTAAGAGGAACTAATGGGACTGATATTATTAACTGTAATGGCAATGGTTTTTTTATAATTATCTACAAAGGCACGGCGCGACATGACAAACTAATGCGCGAGGGAAGGCCTGTTATGGCTAAAGTAGAGAGTGTTACACCAGTCAGTTCTGATGATTCCGGTAATACAACTATTCTATATACGCTTAACATAGACGGTCGGCTTCTTAAAGGTAAGGAAAAAATTGATACTTTCTATGCTCCTCAGTTGCAGCCGGGTATGCGAATAAAAATCATGTACATAGATGATAACAACTTTATGTTTGTTTTTAAAAAAATGCGAGTAAATGGTATGTGGAGCTTAATAATAACGAGGGTTGCAATTAATGTGCAAAGGATAGGGCGTGTCAACAGGACTTTTTGACGGGTTTTTTTTGATATTATACCTGTCGCTGTTATAGCAATGCTTATTATGCGCTATTATATTATTGCTAATGTATCCAAAATAATTCTCTCTTATTTCTTACGGCATAAAGTAGACTCTTCATGCACAGCGCCATTTTTACCTTCAAGCCGGAAAATAGACGTCGTAAATCGAAATATTTATATTTCCAATATCCAGCTTTTAACAAGATGAGTCAGTATCATGCAGTATTTAAAATATTTACACTTCATTTTTCCTGTTATCATTGCTTTCATTGTATTATCGATAATTATTCGGAATAGTAAAATCAATCGGTTTGAAAGGAAAATTCGTAGTAACCCTGTATATGTTCAAGGGACCATTACAAAAATAGTGCCCGATGCGCCATCAAAAATGGGTGTTGTCAACATAGAGGTGGATTATGAGTTCATTTCTGAAGAGGGCAATATTTACCGAAATAAACATGTACGCACGGCTATCAACACAATCGATTTATACAATTATAAAGTCGGAACTATACTGCCTGTTGTCTATCTGAAAACCGATCCTTCTTGTAATATTCCTGATGTAAAATTGGAAATGACACAGTAATGCCTGGGTATTCTATTGCGCATCACCATTGATAATGAACGCCGTCGCTAAGTTGTAGTGTAGATAGCTAATAAAATAGAATTAATACATGCTCTGTAAATTCGATTCACTCTGTTTTTTTAATTAAATTTGCGTGGTTCATAAATGATGGTTGCATTAATTCAAAACATGTCAAATTCAACGGTCTGGTCCATTATTATCTCAGTGTTATTTGTCGGTTGGCTTGTTTATTCTGTCTTTAAGGCTGGGGTTGATGATGATAAGTTCAGGACAACAGGTATAAAGGTCGAGGCCAAAATACTTGGCAAGAGAGATATTGGTTCTTCTGGTACCGGCAATACGAAATATAAGATTGATCTGGAATTTCAAACTAAAAATGGCGTAATAAGAACGCATGCCCGCTACTTTTTTACACCAGAAGAGTTGATTAAAATAATGAGAAAAAATACCGTTCTCTTGTATTACTTGCCACAGGATCCTCGGCAAGTTTACCTTGTTCCTGAGGATATGGAGTAGCCTCGCTTTCAGTTATTCCTGCGCACTCAATGATATTTAAGGCTTTGATTTGATAGGAATTGAAACCGAACTTATGCAAGTGATTTTATTTTTTATGTACCTCTCATTAAAGCAGGACATATTATGAGATAAATGCCATATTCAACTTTATCGAGTATTGCACTCACGCTCCTGTTGTTGCTCGCCGGAATGGCGCATGATGTTTTTAACACCGCTCATGATAAAGAAAGGTTTAGGTATTAAGGTATTAGGTTGAGGCCAAAATTATTATTAAAATAATAGCGGGGGGCAGGGACAGGGAGCATGAGGCTTAGGCTCGAGCTAGAGTTTCAAACAGAGCATGGCAAGGAAAAGACTTATGCTAAACGTTCTTTACGTCAGAAAGTTTGATGAAATAATGCGAAAAAACACTGTTCTTTTGTATTGTTTGCCGTAAGATCCCCAGCGATTTTTCTGGTGCCTTGAGATATGGCGTAGAATTAACTTTAATTATGCTTCGCACACAAATGGTGACCATGGCCCTGCCCGAAGCGCGAAGCTCTCGTAGGAAAATTTAATCATTAAATTTTATAAGATAAGGGTTAAAATATGATGGGGCTATTATTAGCATGCGGGATGCTTGTTGCTCTAACTATATTTTGTTTTATATCAGTGTCTAAAAGGGAGAAAATCCTCCGAGAAGGAAGGCCGATCATCGCCGTCATTGAAGGAGCAAGGCCTGTTTCTACCGATGACTCAGGGAATACTACGGTAGCTTATACTTTGAATGTAGAAGGACGTAAAATCCATGGGCGAGAAAAGATTGATACTTTTTATGCTCCTCAAATGCAGAAAGGTATGAAAATAAAGATTAGTTACATTGATGATAAGCACTTTATATTAATTTTTGATAAGTGATTCCTGCATCCTGTTCTGGCATAGTATTCGTTTTTAGTTTATTTGTATTATACATGACACTTGTTCTATCGAACTGGGTTTTAAGGGGGAACAATGGCTCTTGAGGAGTACTCTGCGTATTTCATGTATGGAGGCATTTTTCTAACGATAGTCGTTACTGCTTTTTTTTACTTTTTAGAAAAGCAAGATGGAAGTGATGTGTCCGGGATCAAGTCTTATCTGTCCAGCGCTCGTTGGCAGGGTGAAATAATAAAAACAAATATTCAATCATGGAGAAAACAAAACGCCAGATACGGAAATGATTATTTTTATGAATTTGATTTTTTGCTACCAAATGATAAAAAATTATATACTGGCACAGGTTTAATTACGCCAGAACAAATGCATTTACTAAAAAAGGGGCTGGGCATGACAGTAAAAAAAGGTGCGGGCAGGAAAGTAGCCGTCATATCAATAGACTTCTATAATGGCTGCTAATAAGATAAGAAAAATGATAATAACATTATTACCACTGTTATCCATACTCTATTCGTTTAGCATACAAGCCTTTTACTTGTTAATAAAACGGAGAGGTTAATAGGTTAAGGGACCCTGTCATACCCAGCGTGAACATATCAAACCGCTTAGTAAAAAATGCAGGGAACACTAAAGTTGTATATATATTTAATGCTGAAGGCAGACAGTTTAGAGTTAAAAGCAATTCTTTCGATGCCTTGCAAATGCAGCCAGGAAAAATAAATATAGTATTAAAAGATGCTAACGCAATCATCTTATCTCCCGGAAAGAGTATGTGGCTGCATTCAGTAAAAGTTGAGTTTGTGATTTCTACTTGAAAGTATAACCATCGGTGTCAAGAATTAGTTGTTTTCTCCGAACAACATTTGAACTGTAATTATAATATGCATCATAATCAATTGCGGTTTTGGTTATTTTAAAAGAGGCATGGCGTGTCCTTCGGAAATAATATCGGTCTGTTATTAAGTATTGCTGCGCCGTGCGCATTAATAGCTTGGGTTTTCTATACGGGGACTATTTATGATAATTTTAAAAAACATGGCGGCAGGTGTAATGCCGAAATCACAAATATAAAACAAATCTCGACTTCAGGTACGGGTTCACCACAGTGCATTTTTAGCTTGTCGTTTACAACATTAGATGGGAGAGAAATTAATACAAATCACACTCAAATCGTCACAATGCTTGATCTCATGGTTCTGGAGCGCAAAAGAAACCTGGATATTTACTACAATAAAAAAGATCCTGAAAAGGTGTGGCTGATTTTGCGAGAGCATAAATAATTTAGTATGTTTCTTCACGGAGGGTCTGGTTATTTTATTACGTCACATTGGTAACGTTACTGTGTTGGGGACTACTATTTCATGCAACAGTGAGATGAGTTAATGACTGAGTTCATAATTGAATTAATAATTGGTCTGCTCATAGTTTCCTTTATTATCGCTTACGGTTTTTATCTGACAAATAAAAGAGATAAATTGATGGTAGAGGGAAGGCCTGTGATTGCAGAAATCATTAATGCCAGACCTGTAAGCAGTGATGGGGCGGGCAATACAAGCATTACGTATATTCTTAATATAGAAGGACGGTTGTTAAGCGGAACTGAAAAGATTGATACATTTTACGCCCCCCAGTTTCAGAAAGGTAAAAAAATAAAGTTGATATATAAAAATGACAATGAATATATGTTTGTGTTTGATAGATAAGATTAACCTCTCTTTTTTAATTGCAACATATGATCATGGCAATAATTTATATTAAGAGGTGATGGTGTATATTTCTTACTTTGTAACTTATCCTTTGCTCGCCTTCTTTTTGGGTATGTTTATTTTCTTTTGTTATACCTTCATTATGGCTGGTAGAGACGCTGTAAACATAGAACCTGAAGATTCCGTAGATGGCTATGGCGAGATAGTTCAAATTCGTAGTTCCAGTGGCGGAAATGCTTCCTTTATAAATGTTATTATCCAGGTGAAGTTAATAACTGCTAATAATAAAGTCATCAACGCGGAAGGAAAAGCGGTAATCGATGTTACTAACATTCCAGAGTACCAACCCGGTGCGAAAGTGCCCTTGGTTTATTCACGCAAAGACCCCAAAAAAGTAAAGTTTAAAATACCTTCTCCGCTAGACAGGTGAATCAACTCTGGTGCAAGAAAGACCGAAGCAAGGAACAAGCATGGAAACTTTTTATATAATTTTGATAATCATTATAGGCCTCTTGTTTGGCGTCTTTCCAATGGCAAGATTCCTCTACACTTCGCTATATCCCTACCTGAAAAGTGTTTTTATGCAAGAAGATGTATTAAGTACAGGTATTAGTGTTAACGCACTAATCACTCACGCTTCACAAACGACCAGCTATGATGGAAATCTACCAATTTATAGATTGACGCTAAGTTTTAAGACAGTGGAACAGCAACAAACAGAGGCGACGATAATGAAACCGCTCAGTTTTAGCGAAATTGAGCGGTTTGCTGCCGGAAATTATACAATAATTAAGTACGATCCTACTAATCCTCACCATATTGCTATTACAGATAAGCCATTAATTTTGGGTGATTAAGATTAGACCAATTCACCTTGCTGCGTGCTAATCAGTATGTTCTGATGCGCTATGCTAATTAACTTAACCCAATTTTTATCAAAAAAGTAGAGCTTTAGTTAGCAAGTGCCATTAATGAAGCCAGATGAATTAGGGCGAGCAGAGGGAGCCGAGAGTAAGTTTTCAGTATGTATGCTGCATGATAATCCTCGAAATGTAGCGGTTTCAAAGTCAATAAATGACGCACTTACGACATGCAAAGAAGTTTCTGAGATAGTAAAAGTTGTAATTGTCACCCCTTAGTCAGATATGGAAACACAATATTGCCATATTGACCGGGATTTACTTGTGATGCATGGTTTGACTGATTTCAACAATACTATTTTATATGACAGAGATAAAATCAGCGGAAAATTAAATGACAGGATTATTATCCTCAAGCTTTCCCATTATTTATGCAGTGCCTGTCCGCAATGTCTGGCTGGAATTGGCATGGAATTTTAAATTAACCTACTGAGCTAACCATGTTTGATATCATTTCGAGTTCTGCCACTGCGCTACTGATTTGTATAGGTACGTTTGCTTTTTTTAGGCTGCTAATAAAAGATATTATCCCAACGCTTAGAAGCGGCTTTGTCGAGAGCCGCGTAGTAAAAACAGGTATCGCAGTAGAAGGCGATATTGTTGCTTCACACCAGACCTCATACTGGGGTGGCAACAGACCCATTTATCAAATCACGATTCGTTTTAAAACCCGTGAGGGTTTAGCAGTAGAGTCTGCAGTGAAGCAAGCACTGTCGTTTGAGGAGATAGAACGTTATAAAATTGGTAATGGCATTACAATAAAGTATGATCCGAAGAACCCTAAAAATATAGCAATCCATGACAGGCCGATCATTTTAGGTCCATAATGCGTATTAGGTTACTTTGCGTAAAATGGTTAATCCCATTATTGTCCAGCACTATTAAGGAGAAGAAATGGAAGCGATGTTCGGCCTGCTTATTACAGGCGGGTTTATTTTTTGGATCGGATGGTTGTTTTATAAAGATGCGCTAATAAAAAATCATGGTGTCGAACTCAATGCTAAAATAATCAATATCCGAGAAAGAAGCTCTAATGAAGGTGGCAGTTCAAACATTCATTACTCACTTTGGGTGGATTTCCCTGATGGGCAGAGACTGGTAGAGGGTAAAAATACTGTTTCTACTTTCTATGCAAGCCAGCTCGAACCAGGTAAGGAAATTCAAATAAAATACCTGAATGATGATAATATTCGTTTTATATTTATTGAATGAGTCTGTAGTAATGCGCTTGAAATAAATCACGCATTAGATTCAGAATAAAATAAAGCATTTTTTAATGCAGCAGTCTACATATATTTATATGTACTGAAACAGTCAGTGCTCACAATGCGAAATGGGATAACAACTGCTAATGACCTATTGGAAATATATAAATTATGTTTTGGCTGTACCATTCCTCTCTGTCTTTTTGTTTATGATATTAAGATCTATCAAAAATAACCAGATCGCAAGGCAAATCAGAAATGATGGGGTGTATGTTAATGGCACAATTACTGCTGTGGTACCGGGTACGCCTACTACTAATGGGTTGGTAAATATCACCGTGGATTATTTTTTTGTAGATAATAGCGGCGCGATTGTATCAAAAGAGAAAGTTTTGACGGTTGTGAAAACTATGGATTTAGATAAGTACCAGGTCGGTGCAACAATTCCTGTCATCTATCTTAGGGTAGACTCTGCAAAGCATATATTGAAGGAGACTAAAGGGATTTTGGAGAAATGATTCAGCTATGCATTGTTTTACCTACCTCGGATCGTTGTGCTAACTTCTTTACTCTAGAGAGCATCAAAAGGACGCGACTAACGTATCAGACCGCACGTTATGTTAGAAAGGGCATTCTGGCTCTTCCCGACATAAGCGTTGTGCCACTCTCTCAACTTCTGTTAAGCCTGGATAGAGCATCGCTATAAAAAGTGGTCATATATTGCAGTACACTCACCCAGCCAGAATTTACAAGAGTCAAATAGATGGGTTATTTCTTTTGTTATAACAGACAGGTGAAAACAGAGTTTATGAGAGATGAGCGATAAAAAAGTGTTTGTCAGGATGAGGGAGGGCAGTCCTTTATTGAATGAAAGTGCTTATTTTTTGATCGGCCAATATTGACATGTACCCTTCTACAGATTCACGCACTGACACTCTGTTATTCTCAATAAATAGTTCTAATTTGAACTTAGCACCTGTGTTAAGTGCGTAATATCATAAGTTTTTACTTATAGAGTCTAATTTTTACGCGCATACGTAATGTTCAACTTTCAACGTCGAATAGTTTTTTATAGATTCATTTATCAGCTGTGTTGTACTTTGTTATAAAGCATCTACACACCATAAGAATCCATGCAGGTTTTCAGGGGAAAAGTATGTCAATTCATCGTCGCGCTTTAGGCAAGGGGCCATATTATGTTGCTTTGTTAGCCTGGCTGACCTTTACACCTGCTCATGTGGCGTTAGCCGCGCTCCAGCTTAGTCACTATGATAAGCTCGAAACGGTTGAAAGTATTACTGCCAACAAAGCGGTGACAGCGCAGCTTAAAAAGCTTCTCGGCAATCAATATGACAATTTCATTGCCAATTTTGATGTTTATGGTGAACCGCATCGCACTTCGGCGGGGGGCCTCTTTGTGTCGGGCTGGATGCAGCATCTGGCTCAGGAAAACGCTTCAGCGTTTGTCATCTATCCTGATGGGCGGCTCTCAGCTGCCTGGATTTTGCCAGATAGTAGTGCTGTGAATTACCGTACTAACCATCCTGACGATGGTATGGATAAGGACATTAAGCAGTGGGCAAGCCAGCTTGATGGGAAAACGCTCCCGGATATGGCGCCACAGGCCAGTAATAAACCCGGCGCTTAACAATCCTGTAGTCGCACTTTTATATTCGCTTACGCTTGACAGCCGGGTCGTTTATCATCATCAAACTAGTTAGTTTGTCGGTGGATCTTGCTGCAGGCCAGAAAGCGGGTAGCGATATCGGCACCGCGAGGGCGAATCGAGTTAGCCTCATCAACAGTAGTATCAGGAAATTGTTTTGAGCCTGAAATTCCACTGCGCCAGGTAATGCGCACTAAAGGCACACATTTCCCCGATCAAGACATTTCATCAAGGATCGCATCATGCAAGACAGGATTACAGTCAGTCTACCGGTAGACGGCCTGCTTTTCTGGAAACTTTCCGGGCGCGAGGCGCTGTCTGAGGCATTTGCCTTCTCCCTGACCGTGCTGGGCACCGACGCGCGCATCGACCGCAGCCAGCTGCTCGGCCAGCCGGTGACGGTGAATGTGCCGACACAGGGGATTGCCGGCGGCACGCGCCACTTCAACGGTAAAATCACCCGTGTGGCGGTGAGCGCCACGGAGATGTCCGGGACGCGGTATGCGGTCTACCGGCTGACGGTGGAGCCGGACGTGTGGCCGATGAAGCGCGACCGCAACCTGCGTATCTTCCAGGAGCAGACGGTGCCGCAAATCGTAAAAACCCTGCTTGGCGAATACCAGGTGAACCTTGAGGACCGCCTGACCGGCAGCTACCGCACCTGGGGCTACTGCGTGCAGTACCAGGAGAGCAGTTTCGACTTCATCAGCCGTCTGATGGAGCTTGAGGGCATTGCCTACCACTTTAGTCACGAAGCCGACCGGCACGTGATGGTGCTGACGGACGCTGCCACCGAACACCAGCCCTTCAGCGGGTATGAAACCATTCCCTACCACGCGACGCCCTCCGGCGGCAGCACCAGCGAAGAGGGCATCAGCCAGTGGGCGCTGGAGGACAGCGTGACGCCGGGCATCTACAGCCTCGACGACTACGACTTCCGCAAACCGAACGCGTGGCTCTTCCAGGCCCGGCAGAACCCGGCCTCGCCGCAGCCGGGGAGCATTGACGTCTATGACTGGCCGGGCCGCTTTGTCGAGCACGGTCACGGCGAATACTACGCCCGCATCCGCCAGGAGCGCTGGCAGGTGGAGCACCAGCAGATTCAGGCCACCGCCACAGCGATGGGTATCGCGCCGGGCCACACCTTCGCACTCTACAACGCGCCCTTCTTCAGCGATAACGGGGAGTACCTGACCACCGAGGCGAACTACTTCCTGGAAGAAAACCGCTACGCCAGTGGGTCAGACGGCGAGACGGTGCACCGCACCGACTTCACCGTCATTCCTTCTTCGGTGGTGTTCCGCCCGGCACCAGTGACGGCGTGGCCGAAAACCCACGGTCCGCAGACGGCGAAAGTGGTGGGCCCGCAGGGGGAGAGTATCTGGACGGACAAGTATGGCCGGATAAAGGTGAAGTTCCACTGGGACCGGCAGGCGAAAGGGGATGACACCAGCTCCTGCTGGGTGCGTGTGTCGAGCGCGTGGGCAGGCCAGGGCTTCGGCGGGGTACAAATTCCGCGCGTGGGGGATGAAGTGGTGATTGACTTCATCAACGGCGACCCGGACCGTCCGATCGTGACAGGGCGCGTCTACAACGAAGCCAGCATGCCGCCCTGGGCATTACCGGCAGCGGCCACACAGATGGGCTTCCTGAGCCGATCGAAAGATGGCTCGGTGGATAACGCTAATGCCCTGCGCTTTGAAGATAAAGCGGGCGAAGAGCAGGTGTGGTTGCATGCAGAGCGAAATCTTGATGTTGATGTTGAGAATGATGAAACTCACACCATCGAAAAAAATCATACGCAGTTTGTCGGCGAGAACGAAACGCTGCGCGTGGTGAAAGATCAGAAGAGCGGCGTAAAAATAAATACCCTGAATTTAACCGGCAGTGACAGAAATGATAAAGTTGTCAATTCATTCACCTTATCCGCAGGCACTTCTTTGCGTCTGGAATGCGGTGAGAGCGCCATTGAGTTAACCAACGATGGCAATATCAATATTGTTGGCAATAATTTTAATTTTACCGTCAAACAAACAGGGCAGATAAATACATTAGGCGGTGAGCTTCACCTGAACCCGGATGGAGGGCATGCAGATATAGTTGCACCTGGCTCGGGTCATCAAGGTGCCATACAACAAGAAGTTGATAGCTTTTTTATTATTAACAGCAATAAGTAAAGGGATACAGAAATGGCTGACTATACTCTTCAGGAAGCGACGCTCGCGCTACCGGATATGTTTAAAGATCGCACCATGAATTTATTTACGCTAAATGATAATGGCGCAAGTGAATTCACCTTTGTTGTGTCCCGAGCCAGCGCTAAAAAAAATGAAAATATTCAGGCTGTAGCGGCGCGAATTTTACGCGAAATGGAAATTACCGTTCTAGAATTTCGTCTTCATTTATCGCAGCCCGTGTCAGTTGATGGTGAACCTGCGGTTGAACTTTTTTACCAGTTTAAAAATGATGGCACAGTTATTTTTCAACGTCAGACGGTAGTCTTACTGGATGAGCAGCCCACTGGCAAAAAAATTGTTTGTTATATTGGCACCTGCCCCGATGAATTTAGTCAATATTATCAGCGGCAGTATCAGGATATTATCCAGAGCATCAAATTCCATCGTCAGCGGGAAACAGAGCCTGAGCAAATGTTACTTGCTGACGACCCGCGACTATTCTTTGCTCTCGATACGGAAACGAAGCACCTATCCTCTTTTGACGGTATCCAGTCCCTCTACCAGCACCTACCTCTGCAGCGTGCGCGCGAAGGCGTATTTTTGCTCTACGCACAGGACGGGCAGGCGTTAAGGATCGCTTCCGTACCAGGAAGTCAGCCCGTGCGCTATGCGCTATGGACACTGCCGCAGGGGGGCGGGCACCATCTTGCGCAGCAGTTGTCTGCCTGTCGAACATTTGAAGGCGTTGCCGGCCTGGACTCCTTAGAAGGAGTCCGGTGTTTCCTTGCCCGCAACGGAAGTGATGTTAATCATGGCTGAGTACCAAGCTGCGCGAGTTGATGATCCGATCGCACATACGGCCTCGAAAGGCTGGATGATTGCGGGTCTTATCGGCGGCGCTCTGCTTGGCGTCGCTGCCGTAGCGGTAACTGGTGGTGCTGCGCTGGTCGTCGTTTCTACTGTTGCGGCCAGCGCTTGCGCAGGCGGAGGCCTGGGTGAAGTCCTTGGCAGTATGTCATGGGCTCCCAGGCACGTTACCGGGACGCTGAAGGAGGGATCTCCTGATGTTTTTATCAACAGCCGTAAGGCGATTCGCGCACATCTGTCGCTCGGTGAATGTGATGAACACAGCGGAACACCTCAGCGCGTCGCAGAGGGATCGATAAAGGTTTACATCAATAATTATCCTGCCGCGCGCATTAGCGATCGTTTAACCTGCAGCGCAGAGATCTTCAAGGGTTCCGCCAATGTATTTATTGGCGGTGCAAAGGTGCAAACCGATGAGATCAGCCCGGAGATCCCCGGGTGGGTCAACTGGGTAATGCTGGGGGTTGGTGCAGGCGCGCTCGCCGTGATTGCCGGGCCAGCCATTGCACTGCTTAGCACCGCAGGTGGCATGACCGGAGGAACGCTCGGCAATTACGTTGGCGGTGAGTTTTTTGGTGAGGGCAGCGATGGTCAAAAATGGAGCATGCTATTTGGCGGACTCATTGGCGGTGGCCTGGGTGCTAAAGGCGGGGCGAAGTTTAATGCCTGGCGGGCTGGCAAACCTGTGGCGCAACCTGCTCCCACTCCAGCCGTCTCAGCTCGCCGCGCTGAGCTGAATGCGAAGTTCGAACGCACCGGTAATTTAAATAAAGATATCAACATTCGCGGTAACAGAAAAACGGTTGAAGATTTCATGCGCAAACAGGGCGTTGAAGAGGGGAAAATTGACGCATATATGTCAGGTATTAACCTTGAAGAAAGGGTTTCGGTTGAAACAATTAACCGCGGGAAAATAGCCTATCAGAACCAATCGCCGGGTAACTGGCAGGGCAACTGGTATTCGATGAATGAAAATACCCCACCGACTAAACTCGGAATAAACCCTGTTGGCCAGGTTCGCGGCACAACAGATATAGTGCCGAAAGAGGTCATTGCTTATCAGGCGCAGGAGAAAACGCTGATGCTAAGAAGTACAGCTACTCCAGCTCTTGATACCTGGTCTGTTCCCGGCAAACCTTTCCAAACAGAGGGCGGTGGAATACAATGGTTTTCAACACAAAGAGATACCTGGACACCCGTTAAATGACTGAATTAACTGCATTAGATTATGTTGAGAAAGCATTGAGGCTGGCAATCAAAAGGCACAATGCAATAAAAAGTAACCCGGATGCTGGTGCACTCGAACCTATGTACAGATCAATTGTTGCGCAGCTGGAATATTTGCGAGATGTTGTAAAAGGTACCCAGCAGGATAAAAGTAAGCTACGCGAACTCACTTTTGGTATGTATGCTGTAAAAGAGTTTGAAACTTCCGATGAGATTTTCTTTGAGCGACTGACCGACGCTTTTTATATTGCGTCACAGATTCGAAAAGGATTGAAAGTACAGCTGCCTCATCAGGTCAATAAAAATTTTGCTGAGACGCAAAAAAGACTGGCTTTGTTATATCCGGATGATTTTAATGTCTGATTGTTATTCTGGTTTGGTGCATGTTTTATTACCTGAAATAACATTTTCATCAGATAAGTAAATTTTCAAAATTAGTCTCATTAGCAAAATCTATCTCAGGCAATGATGGTGAATGCCATCATTGCGGGCAACCGCTTAATGTTTCGCCACTATATATTGTTTCTCTTTTCAGAGTCGCCAATGATCGATTTGCATGCAGATGACTTAACAATCAGTATCTATAGTGATCGATACAGTCATTACCGCCCCCTTAACGTCCGCAAAATATTGTCTGAAGCTCCGGATCCTGCCGCCGTAAAATATGATGCCTGGGATAAAGCGCTTCCGCTTCAGACGTCCATTCCTGATGCCCGCGATAAGGCCATTGGCGCATTAGTTGGGCTGGCGGTAGGTAACGCTGTAGGGGCGACGCTTGCATTTCAAGCACGCGATCGTTACAGAGTGAGCGATTTGGTAGGTGGTGGAATCTTCGGGCTAAAGGCTGGCGAGTGGACGGGTGATACCTCAATGATGCTGTGCCTTGCAGAAACCTATCTGCAAAATAATACATTGGATTTTAAGGATTTTCGTAATCGCCTGGTGCGTTGGTATAAGCGGGGTGAGAATAGCAGCAATGGCATCTGCTTTGATATCGGTAAAACGACTCGTTTTGCGCTTGAGCAATACCTCCAGCATGGTGAAACGTGGATGGGTAATACAGAGAAAAATACTGCAGGTAATGCAGCATTAGTTCGTGAAGCTCCGGTAGCTATATTTCGCCGCAAAACCGTACGCGGAATATGGTTTGATTCCCAGGCGCAAAGCCAGGCAACGCACGGTACGACCGAATCCCTTTCAGCCTGTTTTTTTCTTGGTTTGCTGTTGAATCATTTAATCTACGGTTATGACAAAGAAAAAACGTTTTTACCACACATCGTCCCGCTCGCTTCACGTGTGCTTATTATTAATGCCGGTGAGTACAAACAAAAAACGCGCGATCAGATTCGTTCCAGTGCGTATGTTATCGACACGCTCGAAGCGGCGATGTGGGCGGTCTGGAATACGGATAATTTCCGTGATGCGATTTTATTAGCGGCTAATCTGGGCGACGATGCCGACAGCGTTGCGGCTACAGCCGGGCAAATTGCCGGGGCACTATACGGCTACGCGGGTATTCCTCAAGAGTGGAAAGACAAACTGGTTCAGCATAAACGGATTGCGAATATTGCGGGTGAGCTATTTGACCACGCCCCGGATAAAGATTTTCTTTAAGCAGAGAAATCAGAGTGAAAAGATACTCTCTTAAATTGCATAGGCGTTTGCAGTGTCGCTGCGCCTTTCACTTTCAACGAGAAAATGGTTATGGATCACTTAACCCGTAACGAGGGCGAAGCGCTGCACAATTTCCTCTGCAAAGCACTTAAAAACCCTTGGATATCGAAGCATTAATGACCTTGGCACGGGAACATCCGTCGACCATTCTTATGAAAGGAATTAGCTGTCATTAGAACCGCAGGGAAAAATGCTTTATTGAAAGCCGACCTTGACGACTTGTCGACACTGATGTTCTTTTACGGGCCTTAAGAATCTGGAATAGTGATAAGGATCTAACGCACGCTATGGGTAGACATTCAATTGACTACAGGCTCTACTTTTTCGCCGCAGGCTTTTTGTTCTCCTGCTGCACCAGCACTGCGTCGGCAACGGATTTCACCGGGCAGTGGCACGGTAGTGAAAGCAGCGAGTCCACATTAACGCTGAAGTTATCCCAGCAGAGTAACCAAATTACCGGGTCGTATTGTTTTATTACCCAGCGTGGTAACCGCATCGATTGCCCGGACGAACAGCACAAAAATCTGCGCGGCGAAGTTGATAACGACACTGCCATTGTTACGTTTGACTCGAGCTTTGGCGGTAAAAACGGCAAAGCCACGCTGGTTATTGAGGGTGACAAAATGGCGTGGCATCTTACGCAACCGCCCGAACGCGGTGACTATTATGCTCCGGTAAATTACGCCCTGGCTAAAGAGGCTGTTCACACTGGCGCGACCACGAAAATTATTCGCACAGATAATTCTATGATTGCGATCCGTAATAATTGCGGTGAGTTCACTACGCCTTGCGATGATCTGCTATATATCGGCGCACGGAACCGTGACAGCCAGCAGATTAGCCTGCATGGCAAAACGCGGCTGGATGGTGCAAACCGCGTCACTGGCGCAGAATTCCATAATGGTGATGTTCTTTACCGGGTGGATTACAACCCGCCGAAACTGGTGGTGACGCAGGCGGGTAAAACGCTTGTCAACGAGGCGGGTAGCTGGCTTAAATAGCGGATCTTTCGACTGGCTATGGAAATGTTAATGCGACGAATCATCCCTGTTTTTGTGCTGCTGTTGGGTTTATCTGCCCAGGCGGCGCAAACGCCGCTGGCGGAAAATGACTTCACCGTTGAAATTAATAAACAGACAGTCACCCTTGGGCAGAATTGGGATCGTAATCTGCTTGCTGCGTTAGGGAAACAGATCAGCGAGGATTTTGTCGGTGAGGTGCCGTTTGGTGATGAAAATTATAAATTTTATCGCCACATTTTTGCAGGCTTTGATATCTACAGTGCGAATATCGACTGGCAGCAGCGTGGCAAAAGCATTGACAGTTACGTCATCGGACAGATAACGCTGCACTCCCCAACACTGCACACCGCGCGCGGCGTTACGCCTGGCGACGCGAAACAGAGTGTAATTGAGCATTACGGTGCTGGCGAAACCGCTAACAGCGACGGCGAAGAGTGGATTATGTATTCACTCAAGCGCAAAAATATCGCTTTCGATGTCACTGGCGGCAAAGTGAATGTGATTAATATCAGCACAGATAATGACTAAATAGTCGGTCTGAATTATTAACACGCCGGGCAGGGTGATGAAGATGAAAAT
>Ga0157360_1000271_pt1 | contig 21098 bp, 22 predicted proteins | sample AttlaeALBM1_FD_111483 | JGI IMG/M metagenome (GOLD analysis project Ga0157360, IMG submission 111483) | Fungus gardens microbial communities from leaf cutter ant in Ribeirão Preto, State of São Paulo, Brazil - Atta laevigata ALBM1 | ecosystem: Host-associated > Fungi > Mycelium > Unclassified ... | reverse complement strand
CGAGCGGTATCGCCCAGAGCGGCCCGCTTGTCACGATGCGGTCGTGGCGGAATGGTAGACGCGCAAGCTTGAGGTGCTTGTGGGGGCAACCCCGTGGAAGTTCGAGTCTTCTCGACCGCACCATAGGAACTGGAAGCACCCCCTTCGGGGGGTGCCAGTTCAAAGAAATACCAAAACTGATCTCCAGAAAATGAACTTTCAGCAAGCTGGCAGCTTTCTTGTGTCTTGCTGATTGTGACATTTCGCATCCATGCCATCACTTTGCCTGAGTTTTGTTTCTATATACTGGATGTGAAACACTATCCGTGTAATCTGCGACGTCGTATTCGGGTATAATTCTGACTAAAATACCCCGATCGATGCCGTAATAGTTTGTAAAATCTAGAGGTCGGATAACGTGATTAAGCCGCTCAAAAAAGCTGTTCTCCCCGTTGCTGGTATGGGAACACGTTTTCTTCCTGCCACCAAGGCTATGCCAAAAGAGATGCTGCCGGTCGTCGACCGCCCTCTGATCCAGTATGCAATTGATGAAGCCAGAAAAGCAGGAATTGAGCAATTCTGTCTTATAACGGGGCGTGGCAAGGACAGCCTTATCGATTACTTCGATGTGGCTTTTGAACTTGAGACCACTCTGCGGGAACGCGGCAAGAACGCCCTGCTGGAAACGCTCCAGCCAAGCTCTATTGAGGCAGGCTCACTTGCTGCTGTGCGTCAGCAGGAGCCTCTCGGATTGGGACATGCCATCTGGTGCGCGCGCTCGTTTATTGGTGATGATCCGTTTGCCATTCTGTTGCCTGACGATATCGTACAGGGCGAGAAGGGCTGTATTGCCCAGCTGGTCGACGTGTACAATCAGACAGGCGGCAACGTCGTTGCTGTTTCCGAGGTCCCCAAAGAACACACCAATCGTTATGGTATTCTGGATGTAGGCACCGACGACGGTAAGCTGGTCGAGGTAAAGGGGCTGGTCGAGAAGCCGAACCCTGAGGACGCGCCGTCAAATCTTTCCATTATCGGTCGCTATGTCCTGCTTCCCGATGTCATGACCCATCTTTCAAAGCTGGAACGTGGTGCCGGTGGTGAGGTTCAGCTGACTGACGCAATGGCCAAGATGATCGGCCACACGCCTTTTCATGGTCTGCGTTATGATGGCATCCGTTATGATTGCGGCGACAAGGCAGGCTACCTCGAAGCACAGATCGCCTTTGCTCTGGAGCGTCTTGATCTTCGCGAGGCCATGCGTGGTTTCATCAAGAAATATGCCAATGCCTGATGGAGATGCTTCACAGGCATGAGTTTCATCCTTCGATCCTGCGGGAATATGATATCCGCGGGGTTGTTGGTCAGACATTGTTCGAAAACGACGCCCATAGTCTGGGCGTCGTTTTTGCATGTGTACTACGAGACTGTGGTCAGCAGGATGTAATTGTCGGGCATGACGGACGTGACAGTTCTCCGCTGCTGGAACAGGCGCTGGTTGAAGGCCTTGTTTCGGGTGGCATGGTTGTTACCCGTCTCAGATGCTGTGCAACTCCTGAGCTTTATTTCGCTTCTGTGCGTGAGCAGGCTTCGGGCGCCATCATGGTGACGGGAAGCCATAACCCCATCGGTTATAACGGCTTCAAGATTCTGCGCGGGAACCAGCCTTTTTTCGGAGAGGCGCTTGAGTCTCTGGCTCATCTGTTAAAACAGGGTGTTGCACAATCCCTCTCTCAGGGGCGGGTCGCCAGATATCAGGGCGATAAACACTACGAAAATGCCTTGTCGGAAGGATTGATCAACCGCACGAGAAAACTGCGTGTTGTCTGGGATAACAGTCATTCTTCGGCTGCGCGCGCTCTTGCTGCGCTGATTGCGCTTCTCCCCGGAGAGCATCTTGTTCTGAACGGAAAAGTAGACGGGCTGTTTCCGGCTCATCATCCTGATCCGACTCTTCCCGAAAACATGGTCCAGCTTCAGCAGGCAGTCATCGCCTCTGGTGCTGATCTTGGGGTAGCGTTTGATGGAGATGCAGACCGCCTGGGTGTGGTTGACGAGACCGGCATGCTTGTTCCGGCGGATCAACTGAGTCTTCTTTTCGCTCAGGCGATCCTTCAGAATAAACGTGCGGCAGTGATTCTGGGCGATGTGAAAATGTCCCAGACATTTTTTGACGGCGTGGGTGATGCTGGTGGCAGGGCAGTGATGTGTCCGAGCGGCCATTCGCAGGTCAAGTCGGCGATGCGTGAGACGGGAGCGCTGTTTGCGGGGGAAATGTCAGGACATTTCTTCTTTGCCGATCGCTGGCCGGGATTTGACGACGGTCTTTATGCCGCCATTCGTATGATTGACTTGCTGGCAGGAGAAACACGTACGCTCTCTACTCTCTGCGCTTGCCTGCCCCGACTGGTCTCGACACCGGAGCTCAGGTTTGATTGTCCTGATAATATCAAATTTGGCGTGATCGAAGAGATCATAGCCCATTGTCAGGCGGAGGGCTCGGATATGACCCTGATCGATGGTTTGCGCGTGCGGGAGGCAGAGGGATGGTGGCTGCTGAGGGCTTCCAATACGCAACCGGCACTGGTGGCGCGTGTGGAAGGAAAAGACCATCGGGCGTGTAGTATCATGATCACGCGTCTGGCCAGATTGCTCGAATGTCGGGGTGTGTTTCTGCCCAGGATCGAAGGTTTTTCCAGTGCCTTGCGACCGGTCGATTGATGAGGTCTATCATCAGCTTTTATGAACCCGGTCAATTCGTGACCCATCCCGATTGTCCTGACTGGGGTATCGGACAGGTCCAGAGTGTTGTCGGCCATCGTGTGACGATCAATTTCGAGAATCAGGGGAAGGTTCTCGTCAATACAGAGCTTGTCGACCTGGTCGTGATAGAATGAAAAGAGTCGGGAGATCATTGACAGTTCTGGCGCAAGCCGGCCTGGACTGGATTTTTCCGCCAACCTGTCTGTGTTGTGGCGGAGAAACCACTTCAGCTGGACTTGTTTGTGTCAGCTGTTTCCGTGCGCTTCCTGCAAATGTCCTGTCATGTTCTCATTGCGCCTTGCCGGTTCCTTCCCAGGCCTATCTGGATACACAGGGGCGCTGTGCCAAATGTGGTTCTTTGCCCAATCCGTGGAGCAGGGCTCATGCAGCCTGGCTCTATGAGGGCACTGCACGTCGACTGATCCTGCAACTCAAATATGCCGATCGACTTGATATGGTACCCTTTCTGTCACGTGCCATGATGTCAGGCGCTGCCCATATTCTCGACAGTGCCGAGTATCTTGTCCCTGTTCCCATGCATCGTTATCGCTTCTGGCATCGGCGTTTCAACCAGTCAGCCCTGCTGGCACGCTGTATTGCGCGCAAGAGGCATGGTCTCGTCCTGCTGCCGGACGCCCTGATTCGTCATCGTCGCACCCCGGCCATGGCGAGGCTTGCGCGACTTCAGAGAGCGCAGGTGCTTGAAGAGGCATTCAGTGTGAGGGCGCCTCTGCATCACAGGATAGCCGGGCGGCATATTGTTCTCGTCGACGATATCTTGACCACAGGCGCCACCGCCGCCATCTGCGCTAGGCGTCTTCGGGAAGCGGGTGCGAGGCAGGTGGATCTTCTGGTAGCTGCGCGCACTGTCAGGCTTGCCGGTGAGGCCGAGCAATATTGTGAGAGTTAGCAGCAAGGACTGAGACCAATCGTGCAGAAAATTGAAATCTATACCCAGCCAGGCTGCCCTTACTGCGTACGCGCTGTGCAGATTCTGGCATCGAAGCACGTTGTATTTGAGGAAATCGATGCTCCGCGTGGAACGAGCGAGAGAGAAGATGCCATCCGTCGTTCCGGTGGTGCGCGTACTGTCCCGCAGATTTTTGTCGGTGATCGTGCTCTGGGGGGCTGTACTGAGCTGATGCAGCTGGATGCCACGGGTCAGCTTGACGAGATACTCGGCACGAAATGATCTGCTATCGGTTGCACTGCCCTGCCGGACATGAGTTTGAAGGATGGTTTCCCAGTGGGGAGGCCTATGACCGGCAGCGTGAGACTGGTCTCGTTTCCTGTCCGCGATGTGAATCGACTGAGATCGAGAAAAGTCTCATGGCGCCTGCTGTATCACGCACCGTCGATATCGAGCGCATTACCCCCGCCGACCAGTTGCGCATGGCATTGCATGCTGTACGGAAGGAGGTGGAAGCACAGTGCGATAATGTCGGTGACCGATTTGCTGTGGAAGCGTTGAAGCGTCATAATGGGCAGGATCAGGGAGAGCGCCGTTCTGAACGTGGCATCTATGGCACGATGAGCAGCTCCGAGAGGAAAAGACTCGAAGATGAAGGCGTGGACTTTACTCCGATCCCATGGATCGACCATTCTGATTCCTGAAAAGGGTCGGCTACGTTCCTCTCTGTTTCGGACCCTGTGTGTCCTGGGAGCCCTGATTATGCTGTCAGCGTCTTCGCTGACATCTGTCCGGGCTCAGGGCGCACAGACTCCGCCTGTACCGGAAGAAGGGCTGTGGCTCTCGCAGGATCACGATGGTGTGTTCCTGATCGGTCATTGTGGCGATACGCTTTGCGGAAAGCTGATTGGTATGCAGTACGACGGCCCTGTTCCCAAGGATGTGTGGGGCCGGTCACAATGTGGGCTGGTCATGTTGACCGATTTCCGCTTAAGCAAGGACGAAAACGCGTGGCAGGGGCATATTCTCGACCCGGAGACAGGGCGTACCTACGACGCCCGTATCCATGCCGAGTCTTCTGATGTGCTCAAGCTGCGCGGTTTCATTCTGGGAATTCCCCTTTTTGGCAAGACGCAGACCTGGACCCGGTATCGGGGCACTATCGGGCCGGAATGCAAACTGCCCTGAGCGGGAATGCCATCCGAGGAGCTTGAGATCAGACCATGAAGACGACCCTTTCCCGCCGCGGCTTTGCGTTGGGTACACTTGGACTGCTTGGATGCGCCACAGCGCATGCGCAGGATGCCACCGATCGAACGCCAGCTGCGCCGCCACCCCCGCCCAAACCGGTCTCGAAAACGATCTGTTTCGTCGGGGGCTATACCAAGCATGCGCCTCCGGGTGGGGCTGGTAATGGCGAGGGAATTGCTGTCTTCGAAATGGACCGTCAGAGCGGCGTTCTGACGCCTGTCACGACCTTTACGGATATTGCCAGCCCCTCCTTTATTACGCTCTCGCATGACAAGCGTTTTCTTTACGCGCTGAGCGAGATCGACGATTTCAACAAGGATGGTGATGGCTCGGTGACGGCTTTTGCCGTTGACCGGAAGACCGGTTCTCTCAAGAAGCTCAATACGGTCAGCTCCGGCGGTGCCGTTCCGGCGCATCTGAGCGTGCACCACTCCGGTCGTTATGTACTGGTCGCCAACTATATGGGTGGTTCTGTCGGCGTGCTGCCGATCCGTCCTGACGGTTCTCTGGGTCCCGCTACCGACGTGGTTCACAATACCGGTCCGCGCCAGCCCGAACGTGCAGCAGATAACCCGCAGGGTAATTTTGCCGTTTCGGATCATTCCGGATCGCACCCCCACATGATCCAGAGCGATCCGAGCGGGAAATTCGTGATCGCCGATGATGCCGGACTTGATCGGGTCTATGTCTGGACGCTGAATCTGCAAACGGGCAAGCTCGTGCCGGCCAAGGTGCCGTACTACGATATGACTCCGGGCAGTGCGCCGCGCCACTTCCAGTTCAATCGCTCCGGCAAGTTGATGTACAATCTCTGCGAGCAGGATTCGAAGATCGTTGTCAGCGCCTTCGATCCGCAGACGGGTGCCATCAACAACCTTCAGTCGGTCAGCACGGTCACGTCGCATTTCCGCGGCAGCACGCTGGCGGCTGAAATTCTGATCTCGGCCGATGATCGCTTTGTCTATGCATCGAACCGTCTCGGTGACTCTCTCGCGGTGTTCAAGGTTGGCGAGGATGGTACGCTTACGTTGCAGGACGAAGCGTGGATGCATGCCGATTACGGTCGCGCCATGATGTTCGATCCATCAGGTAATTTCCTCTTCTGTGCCAATCAGCGCAGCGACGCTGTAACGTCGTTCCGTGTCGACAAGGCGAGCGGCCAGCTGGGCTTTACAGAGAATTTTACGCCGGTTGGCAGTCCGACCACCTTTGCCTTCATGGACACTGAGGTCTGAAGCCGAAGGAGGCAGGCGGAAATTCTCCACTTGCCTCCCGCGTCACACTGACCGGGTGCCTCTTTTGCAGAAGCAAGCCGGCTTATCAGTCGCGAACGAACATGGTGATATAGTTGATGCTGGTATCGCGTGTGATACGCCAATGCATCGGACGATAGCTCATTCCCGCGACATCTATCATCCGCAGACCGACAGCGCGTCCCATCTGATGCAATTCGTCCGGTTTGATGAACTTTTGCCAGTCATGCGTGCCGACTGGCAAGAGGCGTGCGATATACTCTGCGCCGATCTTGGCTACTGCCAGTGAGCGCAATGTGCGGTTAAGAGTCGAGACGGCTATCAATCCGCCTGGACGTGTCAGGGAGCGGAGTAGTGCCAGAAACGCTTGCGGGTCGTTGACGTGTTCGATGACTTCGAGCGCTGAAATTGCATCAAAGCTCTGCTCCTCACGCACCAGTTCTTCGGCACTGCTCTTGCGATAGGTCAGTCTGCCCGATCCTGGTGGCAAGGGGGAGGCCGCAAGATGGGCTTCTGCTGCGCGGATGCCTTCCGGAGAGGCATCGAGCCCAAGTACGTCATGGCCCATTCGGGCAAAGGCTTCACTGGCAAGGCCGGCACCGCAGCCGATATCGAGGAGAGAGAGGGTGCCCCCCCTCAGGCCTTCGAGGCGTCTGAGATGCGCATCGACCCACTGCGTCCGCATGGGGTTCATGTCATGCAGGGGCTTCATGGGCCCTTTCGGGTCCCACCAGGTCGCGGCCAGCTGATCAAAATGGGCGATCTCGCGATCAGAAACGGAAGAGGCGGCGTTGTCTGGCATTATGGTTCCATAAAAAGACAGAAATGAGTCCGTTTTACCAGAGTATCTGGACGGCGCGATCTGGACTTAGTATGTGACCGGCCTTTCCTTGCGCAACATCGCAGGCTGGAAAATCCGATCCAGGCGCTCTGTGATTGACCGCTTTCTGCTACGTACGGAGCCAGGTGCACCATTATGACGTCATCAGACCAGCGCCCGACCCGGATCGTCATGAAGTTCGGTGGAACCTCAGTGGCTGATCTGGACCGCATACGCGCCGTTGCCGAACGTGTCCGTATTGAGCGCAACAAGGGGCATCAGGTTGCCGTGGTTGTTTCTGCCATGGCCGGCGTAACCAATCAGATGGTGGGGTATGTGCAGGCGCTCGACCCCATGGCCGACGCACGTGAATATGATTCTGTCGTGGCCAGTGGCGAACAGGTAACGAGTGGTCTGACAGCTATTGCACTTCAGACGCTGGGCGTGCCTTCCCGCTCGTGGCAAGGCTGGCAGATTCCTTTTCGCACTGATGATGCTCACGGCAAGGCCCGTATCGGCGATGTGGAAGGTGCAGCGCTGATCGCGTGCATGGAACGGGGAGAGGTGCCGGTAATTGCCGGATTCCAGGGCGTGGCCCCCGGCGAGCGCATCAGCACACTCGGACGCGGCGGATCCGATACGTCTGCCGTTGCCGTAGCTGCGGCTATCAAGGCAGACCGATGTGATATCTATACCGACGTCGATGGCATCTACACCACCGATCCGCGTATCGTGAAAAAAGCCAGAAAGCTGGATCGCATCACTTTTGAGGAGATGCTGGAGCTGGCTTCGGTAGGCGCCAAGGTACTCCAGACCCGTTCGGTCGGGCTGGCGATGAAAGAAAAAGTGCGCGTACGCGTATTGTCAAGTTTCGAGCCCGAGACGGAACTCTCTGGCTCACTGGTGGTGGATGAGGACGAGATGATGGAAAAGGAACTGGTCACGGGGATCGCCTATTCCCTGGATGAGGCGAAGATCTCGGTGAGCCGCATTCCGGATCGTCCGGGCATCGCCGCCGCTATTTTCAGCCCGTTGACCGCAGCGCGTGTGAATGTGGACATGATCGTCCAGAGCGTTGGCTCTGACGGATCAACCAACATGACGTTTACTGTGCCAAAAGGCGATCAGGCCCGCGCACTTGCCGCTCTCGAAGCCGCGCGCAAGGACATCCAGTATGGTGAGATCCATACGGCAAATGACGTTGTAAAGATCAGTGTTGTAGGCATCGGCATGCGTTCTCATTCCGGCATGGCGAGCACGATGTTCCAGACCCTGGCAGAGCGTGGCATCAATGTTCAGGTCATCTCGACCAGCGAGATCAAGATCTCGGTGCTGATCGATGCGGAATACATGGAGCTGGCCATGCGCGCATTGCATACGGCCTATGGGCTGGACGGGGAATGAGCATGACCGATCTCGATCATAACCGCCAGCAGGCGCGTGCGACCCTCGATCGTCTCTGGGCGCCAGGCTGCCAATTTCTTGGTACGCCAACCGCCATTCTGGGCGGTGCCATGTCCTGGGTGAGTGAGCGCAATCTTGTCTCGGCAATTTCGAATGCCGGCGGATTTGGTGTGATTGCCTGCGGCGCCATGATGCCCGATCGTCTGGCCGAGGAGATCGCAGCGACCCAGGCTCTGACTGACAAGCCCTTTGGCGTGAATCTCATCACCATGCACCCCGAGCTGGATCGTCTGGTGGATGTCTGTCTGGAACTCAAGGTCGGACATATCGTCCTTGCCGGTGGTGTTCCCGGTGCAGCAACGATCAGGCAGGTGCGTGACGGTGGTGCAAAGGCCATTGGCTTTGCACCGGCATTGGCGCTTGGCAAACGTCTGGTGAAACAGGGTATTGAAGCGCTGGTTATCGAAGGGTCGGAAGCCGGGGGTCATGTCGGTCCGGTTTCGCTCAACGTGCTTGCGCAGGAAATCCTGCCGCATATCCATGATGTGCCTGTTTTTGTTGCTGGTGGTCTGGCTCGTGGTGATGCGGTGCTGGGCTATCTGGAGCAGGGGGCATCGGGTGCGCAGCTCGGCACTCTTTTTGCGGCCAGCAGCGAGAGCATCGCGCATGACGCATTCAAAAAGGCTTTTGTGCGTGCCTCTGCCCGTGACGCGGTGACCTCCAACCAGATTGATGAGCGCTTTCCGGTCATTCCTGTGCGTGGTCTCAATAACGCGGGAACGCGTCGTTTCATGGCCCATCAGGCGGCGACACTGGCACGTTTCACCTCAGGAGAGCTGAGCAAGGAAGAAGCGCAGCTCGAGATAGAGCATTTCTGGGCAGGAGCCCTGCGTCGTGCAGTGATTGAGGGAGATGTGGAAGAGGGCTCGGTGATGGCCGGTCAGTCTGTGGGGATGGTCAAGGCCGTTCGTCCTGTGGCTGATATCCTGCATGATCTGGTAGAGCAGGCGATTGATGCCCTGGTTGCAAGAGAGGCGCGTACCGGGCATCCTTGTTCTTCTGAGATCGCAATCGGGTAATCATGCCAGAGAAGACGACAGACAGTATCCCGGGGTGGCAGAATGGTAGTGGCCAGGGCGCACGCGACCTGGGGAATGACCTGCGCGCCAGGCGCGAGGAGCTTGGCTGGGCTTTGCCTGATGTCGCAAACTGGCTGCGCATCCGCGAAACCTATCTTCTTGCCCTGGAAGAGGGAGATACGGGTGTCTTTCCGGGAAGCGCCTATGCGCTCGGCTTTCTGCGCAGCTATGCCCATGCGCTCGGCATGGATCCGGATCACGCTGTTGCACGATTCCGTCAGGACACGCGCGGCGCGCTTGATCGAAAGCCGGAGCTGAGCTTTCCGGAACCTGTTTCCGAGCGAGGAGTACCTGTCGGTCTGTGGGTTGGAGCAGGACTGGCCGTTCTGGTTGGCACCTATATCGGCTATTATCATTTCTTTGGCGCAGATCCGGCGCCGACCCATCAGATGCCACCAGTGGCCGAGATCATGCCGGGTGTGACCCAGCATGGTACACCTTCGCCACAGATTGCGGCCGTGATGCCCGATCGCGGGTTGGCGCCATCGCCCCAGACTGCACCAGCTCCGGTACAGGGTACAACACCGCCTTTGCCATCCCCGGAAAACCTCGAGCCCACCAGGAATCAGCCAGTGTCTCCGGCATCTACCGGTGTGACCGGGGCAGGAAATGGTGCAACATCGCCCTCTTCGGGACAGACTGATCAGGCTGCGCTCTTACCACCTGCAGTCACGCTGCAACCGGAAACAGCTCAATCTTCCCTGCCAACAACGACCAGACCGGAACCCCCGGGCGCAAACTCCACGGCTACAGAAACGCCGCCAGTACACCCGGCTGCCGCAAACATGATTGTCCTGCATGCCGCTGCAGATGCCTGGGTGTCGATCAGGGACAAGACAGGAGCGATCGTCCTGAGCCGCGTGCTGAAAGCTGGCGAGACCTGGCAGGGAGCAGAAGATGCCGGCCCCTATCGCATGACGCTTGGCAACGCCGGTGGGCTGTTCCTGAGCGCAGGCGACGTGACAACGGCGGCGCTCGGGCGGGTGGGCGCTGTGCGGCGTGGTCTGGTCGTTACGGCAGAGGCTATTCGCAATGGTCAGCTCGGACAGGAGACGGGAGCAGCAGGCACGGCTATGCCAGCAGCAGCTCCTGCTCCCAATAGAGGGGTAGTCTCTCCGGACACAGGATCGGGACAGAATGCTTCGCCAACCTTGAAAAAGCCGCCAATCATTCCAAAAATGACGACAACAGAACATGAGTCGGAAACCGACCGTCTGAATGCGCGCCAGCTGGAACAAACGGCGCAGCCGCGCTAAAGCCTCATCCATACCGGAATTCTATTCCCGGTTGGTCCAAGAGGACTGGGAAATGACTAAGGAGGCACGGTCACTGATCGACAGCGGTCAGACACGGCTTCAACAAATCGGGCAGGGTGCTTCATCAGGAAGTGCACTGGTCAGCATGACACAGACAGGGGGGTGCGACATGGAACCGGGTTTCCGGCGCTTTCCCCCGGAAACCGGAGCTGAACTGGCTTCGGTTTCCGTTACGGAGACGAGATTATGAGCGGATATCGCCCCTACCAGTATATCGAACGTCGCAAATCCCGTCAGATTCATGTTGGCAAGGTGGCTGTCGGCGGCGATGCCCCGATTTCGGTCCAGACCATGACCAACACGCTTACTTCCGATGCGAAAGCGACGATCGAGCAAATCCGTCTTTCCGAAATTGCAGGCGTGGATATCGTGCGCGTCTCCTGCCCTGACGAGGAAAGCACGCAAGCCCTTGCCGAGATCGTGCGGGAAGTGAATGTGCCGATCGTGGCCGACATCCATTTTCACTACAAGCGTGCCATCGAAGCAGCAAAGGCCGGTGCAGCCTGTCTGCGTATCAATCCGGGCAATATCGGCAGTGCCGAACGTGTGCGTGAGGTCGTGAATGCAGCGCGCGATTATGGGTGTTCCATCCGTATCGGGGTGAATGCTGGCTCCCTCGAAAAGCATCTGCTTGAGAAATACGGTGAGCCCAACCCCGATGCGCTCGTTGAAAGCGCCCTCGAACATGCCAAGATCCTGCAGGATCATGACTTTCATGAATTCAAGATCAGCGTGAAAGCTTCGGACGTGTTCATGGCTGTCGCGGCCTATCAGCAGCTTGCCGAAGTGTGCGACCATCCGCTGCACATCGGCATTACCGAAGCCGGGTCGAAGCGTGCTGGTACCGTCAAGTCGTCGATCGGACTGGGCAATCTGCTCTGGGCCGGTGTGGGCGATACGATGCGTGTCTCGCTTTCCGCCCCTCCGGAAGAGGAAGTGCTGGTTGGCTGGGACATCCTCAAATCGCTTGGTCTGCGCCATCGCGGTGTGAAGATCATTTCCTGTCCCTCCTGTGCGCGTCAGGGCTTCAATGTGGTCGAAACGGTACAGACCCTGGAAGACCGCCTGCAGCACATCAAGACGCCGCTGACGCTTTCAATCATCGGCTGCGTGGTGAATGGCCCGGGTGAGGCGCTGATGACCGATCTGGGTGTGACCGGTGGTGGCGCTGGCCGTCACATGGTCTATTCGGCCGGCAAGCAGGATCATCGTCTGAACGAAGGTCAGGACATGATCGAGCATATTATCGATCTGGTTGAAGAGCGCGTGGCCAGGATCGAGGCTGAGAAGGCCGAGCAGGAAGCTGCCCAGCAGGCTGAAGCGGCTCTCGCGACGGCAGGCGTCTGAGGTCATGAGTCAGTTGCAGCCGGTTCGTGGTACGCATGATCTGATTGGTGACACGGCGCGCCGTCATGCCCATGTAGTTGAAACGGCGCGTGAGGTAACGCGTCGCTATGGCTATGAGGAATGGTCCACGCCCATTTTTGAAGATACGCGTGTCTTCTCCCGTACGCTAGGTGATACCTCCGATGTCGTTACAAAGGAGATGTACACATTCGAGGACAGGGGAGGTGACAGCCTGACCCTGCGTCCCGAAGGTACGGCCGCTATCTGCCGGGCTTTTGTCACGAACGGACTGACGCAGGCGCTGCCGCAGCGCGTGTTCTATAACGGGCCGATGTTCCGCTATGAACGCCCGCAAAAGGGACGCTTTCGGCAGTTTCATCAGATTGGTGCCGAGCTGCTGGGTGCCTCTGATCCCCTGATGGACGCCGAGACCATTGCCATGGCCCAGGCTATTCTCAAGGCTCTGGGTCTGGGTGATGCTGTAACGCTCGAAATCAATACACTTGGTGATCTGGAAAGTCGTCAGGCTTGGCGCGAGGCGCTTGTTACCTACTTCCAGTCTCATGCCGAATTGCTTTCGGAAGAGAGCCGCGCGCGACTTGAAGCCAATCCGCTGCGTATTCTGGACAGTAAATCCGCCCAGGACAGGGCTCTCCTGAGCGACGCTCCAAAATTCGGGGCCTATCTGAATGAGGCTTCACGCACCTTCTGGGACGATCTGCGTCGCAAGCTCGATCTCTTCGGGGTCGCTTTTGTAGAGAACCCGCATATCGTGCGTGGTCTGGATTACTACAGCCATACGGCCTTTGAGTTTGTTACTGATCGTCTTGGGGCGCAGGGAACAGTTCTGGCAGGTGGCCGCTATGAAGGGCTCGTAGCGCAGATGGGCGGGCCTGCGACACCGGCAATTGGCTGGGCTGGCGGAATAGAGCGTCTGGCCCTTCTGATTGACGGCGCTCCAGAGCAGGTTCGTCCGGTTGCGGTCCTTCCCACAGGGGAGTCCACACTTCCCGCTGCAATTGCGGCCGTGCAGGCGTTGCGTGGTGCCGGGCTGGCTGCAGAACTGGAAACACGCTCATCGCTCAAGAAGCGTATGGAACGCGTGGTCAAGTCAGGAGCCGCTCATATGGTTCTGGTTGGCGAGGATGAAATGACTCGTGATGCCGTCACTGTACGCGATCTTGGCAAGCGCGAGCAGATCGAGGTCGCCCTCACGTCTCTCGCGGATCATTTCCTGAAAGCTGTCTGAACGTGGCACTGGACGACAGGCTGGAGCGTATCGTCGCCCGGTCGGATGAATTGCAGGCATTGATGTCCAGCGGGGAAATCCAGGGCGATGAATTCGTGCGGGCCTCGCGTGAATTTGCCGAACTGGAGCCCGTTGTCTCCTCTATTCTGGCCTATCGCCGGGCAGAGGCCGCGCGTCTTGATGCTCGCGCCATGCTCGATGACCCGGAGATGCGTGAGCTTGCGCAAGGCGAAATCGACGAGATCGAGGGACAGCTGGCAGGGCTTTACCAGCAGGTGCGCCTTGCCCTTCTGCCGCGCGATGAAGCCGATGAACGAAGCGCCATTCTCGAAATCCGCCCTGCCGCCGGTGGTGATGAGGCGGCTCTTTTCGCTGCTGAGCTGTTCGGTGCGTATAAACGGTTTTCCGACCTGCACGGCTGGCGCTTCGAGATCATGGAATATGACGAGAGTGATCTCTCGGGTCTGCGTGAGGGCGTGGCCACTATCTCGGGCCGCTCTGTTTTTGCCCGGCTGAAATATGAGTCGGGTGTGCATCGTGTCCAGCGGGTGCCTGCCACAGAGAGCCAGGGGCGTATTCACACCTCGACGGTGACTGTCGCGATCATGCCCGAGGCCGAAGAGGTGGATGTCGCCATTGATGAGGGCGATCTGCGTATAGATGTCTATCGCGCTTCAGGCGCGGGTGGTCAGCACGTCAACAAGACAGAGAGCGCGGTGCGTATCACGCATATGCCGAGTGGCATTGTCGTGGCGATGCAGGAAGAAAAAAGCCAGCACAAGAACAAGGCCAAGGCCATGAAGATCCTGCGGGCGCGTCTCTATGAGAGACAGCGCGCCGAGCTTCATGCCAATCGTGCTGCCGATCGCAAATCGCAGGTTGGTACGGGCGACCGCTCAGAGCGTATCCGCACCTACAACTTTCCGCAGGGACGTGTCACCGATCATCGGATCAACCTCACCTTGCACAAAATCGATCGCATTATGCTTGGTGAGTTTGACGAGATCGTCGATGCCCTTGCCCGGGAAGAGCAGACCGCGTTGCTGGCTGCGGAAGGCCTGAACTGATCTGTGCCCCTGTTTCTTCATCGGTTGTTCTAGCTGACGGGAGAAGCACAGATCTCTGCGTGACCGGGATGATGCCTGGCTACGCTTGGGTCTGTCGGATCACGCAGGAAGAAATCGGTAAAACCTTCATCGCCGAGTGCAACAAGATGATGCCCTTCAGGATGAGTGAGAGTGCCCTCGCTACTGACCTGATGGGTTTCGGCTCGGCCTTCGGCATTGAGAATGGTGATCTGTCCGCATAGAGCATAGCTGTGATTGATACGCCCGAGTGGAAGGTCAATTTTTTTCGTCAGGCTGGGTGTCTTGTCGTCAAGCCGAAATGTGGCAGCCAGTCTTCCGTCAACGTAAAGACGTGAAATTTCGGAAACTTCGATTGGCGCACGATCATCAGTGACGGTGAAGCTTTCAGCCAGAGCCAAGCCAGGGCTGACGCCTGTAAGCGCAGCGAGCAGGAAGAAGATCTTTTTCATAAGTCCACTATAGGATGTTTCAGGAGAAGCAGGTGAGCAGTAATCGACATCCCCTCAAAGACGTGTTGATCGAGGTGGCTGCTATCCTGCAGGCGGCAGGTATTACCTCTCCCCGTATGGAAGCCCGTCGTCTGGCCGGTTGGGCTATTGGCTGTGATGCTGCAGGTCTGCTTTCCCTTGATACATTGCCGCCTGAGGCGGAACCGCGTCTGGCTGTCGGCCTGGCGCAGAGATGCGCCAGGCGCCCACTGGCCCTGATCGAAGGGGAAACCGGTTTCTGGTCGCTGACACTAATGGTTTCATCGGAGACGCTGATCCCCAGAAGTGATAGTGAAACCCTGATCGAGGCACTTCTTTCACTGCGACCGGAACGGGACGCGATCGGATCGGTACTCGATCTCGGGACGGGAACGGGTTGCCTGCTTCTGGCAGCATTGAGTGAATATGATATGGCTTTCGGCGTAGGGGTCGAGCTTTCCCCCGATGCGGCACATCTTGCAAGTCTGAATGCGCAGCGCAATGGTCTGGCCGGGCGGAGTGCTTTTTTTGCGGGAAACTGGTTCTCGGCCCTGCGCGGAAGTTTCGATGTGATTCTGAGCAATCCGCCTTATATCCGCGCGGCAGATCTTGCCGATCTCATGCCTGAGGTGCGTGATTATGAACCTGTTCGTGCTCTGGTGGGTGGACAGGACGGGCTTGATGATTATCGGCGTCTTCTCGCTCAGGCAAAACCTTATCTTGCGCCTGGTGGTATCATGATTTTCGAGATAGGGCAGGGACAGGAAAAGGAAGTCACTGCTCTTGCAGAAAGAGCAGGCTTTGTCATGACTGAGGCCAGGGCTGATCTGGCCGGAATTGTCAGAGCGCTCTGTTTTGAAATTGCGACAACGTATTGACCCGTACAGGATCGAAAAACCATTGGCAGAGCGGAGTAAACTTGCTAGTCTGATCTGAACGGCTTGCTGCGGTCATTGATGGACACATCAACACGGCAAGGCGTCTTCCGCGTTTTCGCAATGATCACGTTGATCGAGCTGAGCGGAGTCATGGCCTGATCCTGTTATCCGGCCGATCAGATACAAACCAAGGGTCATTCATTCCCTGCAATCGCTCGGTTCTCGCTCAATGCGGATAGGGATTGCGAATAAGAAAGTGCTACGCGAATCCATGAACATGAAACGTATGAGAAGCCGTCATCATCGCCCGAGCGGTGGCGGATCGCGTCACTCCAATGGTCAGACGCCTCTGAATCGCAACCATGTCTTCGATAGCAACGGTCCGGACATGCGTGTACGTGGTACGGCCCAGCAGCTTTTTGAAAAATATCTGCAGCTTGGTCGTGATGCGACGGGTACCGGCGATCGTATTCTTGCTGAAGCGTATTTCCAGCATGCGGAACATTATTTCCGCATTCTGAACGCGATGACACAGGCTGCGCAGCAGAGCCAGATGGAACGACAGGAACGTCACCAGCAGCGTGCCCGTGCCCAGCAGGATCATGATGATCGCCGTCAGGGTGAAGAGGCAACCGCAGAAAGCGATAGTGACGAACAGGTTGAGGAAACCACAGAGTAAACGGCTTACCTTTCTTTCCTAGAACAGGCCCTTGAAACGTTCCGGCAAGGGCCAGAGTCTGTTTCCGGACAAAGTAAGATCGATAGGATAGGGCTCGTTTGCCCGTTCTCTCCCCTCCCTGACGATACGGTCACGCCATGTCTTCATGAGGGGGTCATCCTCGTTCAGTGTTGCCTTCTCATAATCCAGTCCGGCCATGGCTGACAGCATATGTTGCCAGGCTTCGTCGGTCATGCGTTGATGACTGCCTGCTTCGGCGCTGCACCAGGCCTGCCCGCGTGTACGTGCCAGCCTGACAAGACCCTGCCTCAGATCGCAGTAACGCAGGTGGATCAGGAGCAGGGCAGGGTCAGGATCAGGGAGAAACTCTTTCACGCTATGAAAACCTGGTGACCAGGTTACAGTTGAGCGTATAAGGCAGGGCTTGCACATGGCTGCCGAGAAACGCAGGAAATGTCTCTGTAATGAGAGCGGCAGGCTGAAATCCAGGTCCGGTTCCTGACTGGCGTTATGCAGCAGATCGAATCCTGTCGCGGTCACGCAGGGAAGATTGCGTGCCTCAGACAATGTGCTCAGTGAGGAAAAACAGTCCGGATCTGCGATCAGGAGTTCGTCCACATCGCAATAGAGAACTGCTTCGTACCATTCGAGCAGTCCCGAGCAGATGTTGCCTATCGCACGGGCGCGTCGCTCGTCGTCCTGTGGTGAGCGCGGGATACGCAGGCGATTGCACGAAAGTCTGTCCGTGGAGCCATCATCCGATCCATGATCGATGACATAGCAGCATTCGGCGCCGATTATTCCGGTATAGTGACGTAACCAGACCGGCAGAAAGACTGGCTCGTTATAAACCATCGTGACGGCGGCAAGAGGCGCTTTCATGAGCATTCCTTGCCTGAGTACGAAAGCACTGTCTATCGGGGAGATTTCCGGTCGGATGGTAGCGGCGGACGGATTTGAACCGCCGACCAAGGGATTATGATTCCCCTGCTCTACCGCTGAGCTACGCCGCCATCGCGACCGGTGGGCGTGGAATTAGAAGGGTTGAGCGCATGTGTCAACACTCTGCCGGGAGGTTTTTGCGCGAACCCGTCTTTTGAGCCTTGGGCACTCTGTGGCATTGTACCAGGACAGAACGTCCTGTGCCTGACAGGGACAGCTCGATATGCCTTATCCCCCTCAAGGATCTGGATCTCAGATTTGAAGCAGCAGTTTCTAAGCTCCCTTTTTGCCTTCCGGTCATATTTCGATTGGCTTCCGGCTCAGCTTGTTTCCATTCTCATGCTTGTTGTGCTGGCAACTGTTGCCTTTTATGCCAGCAAGCTCGTTTCGGTGATCATTCTGCGCATATTCGGCAATCGCGAAGATGCGGTTCTGCGCAAGATCATTCTGGCAATGCGTCGTCCCATGCGTGTCATGGTCGTGCTTGCCGTGCTGCTTTCCGCATTACCTGCGGCTTCAGGCTTCACATGGGAGACAACGCAGCTCCTGCAGAAGCTTTTGCTGTTCATCGGTATTCTCATGATTGGATATGCGGGCATCGTTGCGTTCCGTATCATGACTGAAGCCTATCTCCAGCGTATCACCTCCCGTGATCATTCCGATGACATCATGATCAGGACGCATCAGACCCAGATCAGGGTATTGAGACGTCTGACGGAAATCCTGGTGGCGATTGTCACGGTTGCAACGGCTCTCATGACTTTTGATTCCGTCCGGCAATATGGCGTTTCGCTTTTTGCTTCTGCGGGTGCCGCGTCGCTTATTGTAGGTCTGTCGGCACGGGGATTGCTGACAAATCTTCTGGCCGGGGTGCAGATCGCCATTACGCAACCGATTCGTATGGAAGATCTGATTATCATCAATGGTGACTGGGCCTGGGTTGAGGAAATTACATCAACCTATGTCGTCCTGCGTGTCTGGGACTGGAGGCGCCATATCGTCCCGATTTCCTACTTTCTGGAAAACCGCTTTGAGAACTGGACGCATAGCTCTGCGGCGATCATTGGCGTGGTTTTTCTTTATGTCGATTATGAAGCGCCGATTGATAAGATAAGGGGCTATCTGAATGAGATCATCAAGACCTGCCCGTTATGGGATGGGAAGGTGTTCGATTGTCAGATTGCAGATTGTGATGCCCATACGCTCAAGGTCCGTGTGATTGCCAGCGCGCGCAATGCTCTGCAAAGCTGGGATCTTAGATGTGACATACGAGAGAAGATTATTTTGCGCATGCGTGAGGAATGTCCTGAGGCATTGCCGCGATCACGCTTTGCCATGGTTCCTCCGCGGCCGGGTGAAGAGGCGTGGCCCTCTGCAGAAGCGATCTCTCCGGAGATCGACCGCCCACCGCCGGGCTCCTATATGGGCCCGGGAAGTGTCATGCCTAAGGGAGGCGCAAATCTCTGAGAAAAAGAAGGCGCGTGAAAATCTTGAGGCTGTGCCAGTGTAGTTCGAAAATCGTCATTGGTCTTATCTCCCGGAATGAAGAGATACGCTGAACGTGGCAGCTGGATGGCAATTATTTCACGAAAACGTCATATTTTTTGACGATATCATTCCAGCCAATCGCCCCAATTCTAAAATAATTCCCTAATTTCAGCGGCTTGAGCATTCAGGGCAACGCGGCCTGCTGTTCATTTATCGTTAATCTGCTCATCTGTTTCAGGTGGCATCACCGGATCGATATCCAAGGAAAACCGATATGACCACATATCTCGTCGTCTACGAGAAGAACGAAGCTCAGTCCTACGAGGCGATCGAACAGAAGCTCTCGGGTTTCAGCGAGAGCTTTCATGAGATTGATAATTTCTGGATCATCACATCCAGCCTGATCATTTCCGATTTGCGTGATGTTCTGGCCAAGCTTCTCCCTGAAGGCACGAAGCTGATGGTGATGAAATATGTGCCTCATAATGCCATGGAGATGGGAGCTGCGGCCTGGCAGGGTTTTTCCCTTCCTCAGGAAGGCTGGCTTGCTGGTCGTCTGTAAAAGACGGGGAAGGGATCGGATACCCCGCCATCAGAGGGTCTGTTACTGTGGCGGGATACGAATCCGTCAGTTTTGTTTCTGGTCTGCGAGGTAACGTGCATAGAGGGCACCAATAGCTGCCGAAGCCAGACGGGCTGTTGCATCATCAGCACGGCTGGTAAGCAGCACCGGGACTTTTGCCCCCATGACAATGCCAGAAGTGGCAGCCTTGCCAAGAAAGGCCAATGTTTTGACCAGGATATTGCCTGATTCCAGGTCGGGAGCAATCAGCACCTGGGCGCGTCCGGCAACAGCAGATTCCACGCCTTTGATTTTGGCCGAGTCCAGGCTCACGGCAACGTCCATGGCAAGAGGGCCATCAAGCATGCCGCCTGTGATTTCCTTGCGATCAGCCATCTTGCACAAGCTGGCAGCATCCAGCGTACCCTGGATTTTGACATTGATCGTCTCGACTGCCGAAAGCAGGGCAACACGCGGCGTACCAAGGCCGAGCGCATGATGCAGGTCGATGGTATTCTGTACAATGTCCCGTTTTGTGATGAGATCAGGGGCTATATTGATTGCAGCATCCGAGATCAGCAGCAGATCGGGATAATCAGGTACGGCAAGGCAGAAGACGTGGCTCATGCGACGTTTTGTGCGCAGGCCGCTCTCCTGTCTGATAATGCCTGCCATGAAAGTATCGGTATGAAGGCTTCCCTTCGAGATACCTGAAGCCTCTCCCTCGTGCACAAGGGTGACAGCGTGTTTTACCGCAGCCTCGGGTGTCGCCACGGAGTCAATACGCATTCCGCTTATGTCGAGCTTTGACTCAACCGCTGTTTTCTCAATGGTCTCGCGATCACCGATCAGTATGGGAAGAATGATGCCATGGCGTGCAGCTTCCACAGCGCCACCAAGGGCATGGCTGCTGCAGGGCCAGACAATGGCATAAGGTACAGGCCCCAACCGGGACGCTTTTGCGACGAGCGCGCGCATCAGGCCATGCTGTTCGGGGAAAACGGATGCGAGATCATCTGTCGTTGCAGGTGAGGGAGCAGAAGAAGCCATGGGGCATGTATCTCCGGTTTTGAAACATCCTCCCCCAGGCAGCACCGTCATGCAATGAAGGACGCTTGCCGCAAAGAGGGCAGAACACGGCAGAGATCAGGGGCTACCCTTGTCGCCTTCACCTGACCTCGGGTCGCGGACAGATCTGTCATCCATTACCGGAGTGTGACCTGATGCTTGTGCCTTGGTTCTGGCGTAAGCGGTGTTCTGCGGAATGCAGCATAACAGAAGGTCGTATCAGGCAGACGATCAGCTTTTCTTGAGCGTCATGGCCTGTGGAGTATCGGTAAGAGACAGAGTTCCAAGGGAAGGTTCTGCGTCATGCCAGAAGACGATCGATAGATATTTCCAGTCAGGAAACTTGTAACGATCGACAAAAAGAATGGGGATTTCTACGGACCGGATGGTGGGCGCAACAGGGATTGAACCTGTGACCCCTACCATGTCAAGGTAGTGCTCTACCGCTGAGCTATGCGCCCATCCGGTCCGTGAGCGGCGTTTTAGCGGGCGTTG
>Ga0157360_1000270_pt1 | contig 21104 bp, 17 predicted proteins | sample AttlaeALBM1_FD_111483 | JGI IMG/M metagenome (GOLD analysis project Ga0157360, IMG submission 111483) | Fungus gardens microbial communities from leaf cutter ant in Ribeirão Preto, State of São Paulo, Brazil - Atta laevigata ALBM1 | ecosystem: Host-associated > Fungi > Mycelium > Unclassified ... | reverse complement strand
TTTCAGCGGGGGACAGCACCATACTGAATGCCGTTACAATAATGGCTCCCAGAACAAAACCAAGAAGCGTACCAATTTCGAGGCAACTCCCCATCAACCCACGTTTACGATCAGGCGAGTATTCCGCAATGAAAGTAGCCGCACCACCATATTCTCCCCCCGTAGAGAAACCCTGCACCATCCTCGCAATCAAAAGAAGAATGGGTGACCAGACACCGATAGTGGCGTGACTGGGGATCAATCCGATACAAAAGGTACTGACTGCCATCAATAACATGGTCAGTGCCAATACCTTTTGACGACCAATCCGGTCTCCCAATGGCCCGAAAAACAATCCCCCTATCGGGCGAACAATGAATGCCACCGCAAAAGCAGCGAATGTGGCAATCAACTGTGCAGAAGAGCTACTGCTGGGGAAAAAGACATGCCCCAATGTGACCGCCAGATAGCTGTAAATACCAAAATCAAACCATTCCATGGCATTGCCAAGCGCAGCTGCACTGATGGCTCGGCGCAAAACGGCACTATCAACGACATTGATATCTTCCAGCCTTATTTTTCTTTTATAGTGTTCCACGGATGAATATTCACCTGAGGAGGAATTGTGCGAGGGAATCGCTGTCATGATTAACTCCTGCGTTATTGTTGTTAGTGGAATAAAAAAGGGGTGGTAATGGATAGTTAATGGATGTATTACGCTTCCGATGTTGACAAGGCATGCAACGCATAAGCGGCAATGGCAGTATCCTGAACACCTGTACCGGTAAGATCACACACAGTGATTTCATCCCTTCGAACACGCCCGTATTCCTGCCCGGTCAGTATCTTGCCCAGTTCGGGAACATCAAAGGAAAGCCCCTGCCCCTTGAAGGCTTTAAGCTCGCCATTCAATTCAGATTGAGAACGGGTATCCACTACAACCCGATTTGCCCTTTCCAATACCGAGGTATTCAGCTCGCGTTTATAAGGGCTATCAGAGCCCATCGCCGTCACATGAACACCCTCAGGCAAATCTTCTGCCGTAAGCAGAGGCTCACGCGCCGGGGTAGTCGTCACGATAATGTCAGCGTTCTGACAAGCCGTTTTAATATCCTCATGAACAACGACATCAAGCGAATATTTCTTGGCCAGACGCTCGGTGAATATACGAGCCTTGTCAGTATCCCTTGCCCAGACAGCCACTTTATCAATCGAACGAACCAGTAAAAGAGCCGCCAGTTGTAGCTCTGCCTGCAACCCTGCACCAATGAGGGTAACTCGGTGACTGTCTTCATTCGAAAGACAACGCGCAGCAATACCGCCTGCTAGCGCGGTACGAATATCAGTGAGATAGCCTTCATCCAGCAGTACGGCCTCGACTACACCGGTTTTCGCTGACATGACGATCATCAGGCCATTTAGGCTCGATAACCCCAAGGCAGGATTATCAAAAAAACCGGAGCTTATTTTGATCGCAAAGTGAGCTTGCCCTTTAATGTAAGCCGTTTTGATATCTACCTCACCATTAGCCTCAGCAATATCAAGTGACATGATCGGAGGTTGAGTGACATCACCGCGTCCAAGGGCAGCAAACCCTGCTTCTACCGCTGCCATGGCGTGTTGATCCAGTTGCACTGCCTGAACAATACGATCTCGTGAAAGTATCTGCATGGGAAACTCCAGTTATTGAGTCATGGCGCGTAATTTATCGATGACAGAAGCATCCACACTGTTACCGGAAAGAATCAGTGCAACCCGCTTTCCACGAATATCCAGTGCATGTTCCTCCAGGGCAGCCAACCCCACGGCAGCCGCACCTTCCACCAGCATTTTCTCTTCATCCAGAAAATGGAGCATGGCACGTGCAATGGCTTGTTCACTTACCTGATAGCAATCGTCCATGACTTGCCTGACCAAGGGGTAGGTATAGCGATTATCCAGTCCGATACCACCGCCAAGAGAATCAGCCAACGTCGCTTCTTCGGTAACGTCTATAGGTTTACCCACCTTCAGGCTTTCGATCATGGCGGCACCTGACTGCATTGAAATACCCGTTACTCTACATGCCGGGTTAATACTCTTGATGGCACACCCAATACCCGCCAACAATCCTCCCCCGGATAATCCAATAAGCACACCGTCAAGATCGGGTTGATCTTCCATTAGCTCTAGTCCGATCGTGCCTTGACCGGCGATAATCAAAGGATCATCAAAGGGAGGAATCAGGGTCATGCCTTCTTCCTTCTCCAAACGGTGAGCCTCGATAAAGGCATCGTCCTGTGATCGTCCAATAATACAGACGTCTGCCCCCATGGCTTCTATAGCACGTACCTTGTTTTCGGGAACCAATGATGAGAGGCAAATCGTGGCACGTGCGCCAAGTTCCTGCGCCGCCAATGCAACGGCACGCCCATGATTTCCCGTAGAGGCTGTCGTAACGCCGCGTTTCAACGCATCCGGAGAAAGTGCTGCGATGCAATTAACGGCGCCACGGAGCTTGAAAGCGCCTGTTGGCTGAAGATTTTCACATTTCAGAAATACTTCCGCATCGAACCGGCGGGAAAGAAACGTTGAACGGAGCAAAGGCGTACGCATTGCCTTACCGGCAATGACCTTGCGTGCCTGATAGATATCAGAAAGCGTTACGTCTGAATGCATCGAACAGCACCTCAAAATACCCGATCCAGAAGAAAACCTGTTGGGTATTTTCCTTTGAGTTTTTCTTTTGACTGCTTTCCGTTCGATACCAGCGAGGGGCAGGGTTATTCAGGCGTCATCAGCGTCCTGTTTAACCCTTTGCCTCTTCACTTATTCGATAAAGGAGGGAGACTGCTTGACCGCCTTGGTGACTACGTAGGTGTAATATCGTTGGATTGCCAGATCGGCATTCAGCCAGTCATCAATCAACTGTTGATATGCTTCAATGCTTGTAATCTCAACTTTGACAAGGTAGTCCAGCCCACCACCAACAGCGAAGCACTCTGCTACATACTCACAGTGCTCCATGGCTTCTTCGAAACGTGAAAAACAGTCGGCGTTGTGTTGCGACAATTCGATTTGTACCCACACTGATATCCTTTCACCCTGCTCCTGATGCCTGATACGTGCACCATAACCTTCAATGATTCCAGCTTCCTCAAGGCGTTTGACCCGCTCCCAGCACGGGCTGACTGACAGATTGATCTGTTGGGCCAGCTTCGATTTGGTAATGCGACCGTCATGGGCCAGGATTTTCAGTATTTTCAGATCGTAATTGTCCAGTTTCATTTTCGTTCCAGGCTGGCTACCTCATTGGCGATAACCGCTATAGTATCACCCATGCCAACCTGTGCGGGAAAACGTCGTGCCATTAAAATGCCGGCATTACGCGCGCAATACTCCACTGGGGGGACACCCGTGCGAGTCATGTCATAAACACGGGCCAGTACGTCACCTGTTTCGACTCTATCCCCCAATGTCACCATCATTTCAAGCAAGCCACTATGCTCGCTCTGGATATAACAGTCCGCGGACTGCATATCGAGATAGATAGGCAGCTCTTCGGAAGGCGTGATATCCCCTTCAAGAATATGATTGTGGATCAGGAAGTTTTCGACACCCCGTTTTGTGATTTCCACGCTCCGAGGCGTTGAAGTTCCTCCACCACCCAATTCGGTCGTCACGAATACCTTGCCCTGTCGCTCAACAGCGGTGTCATACAACCGCGTGGCATCCAACTCCACCATCTTCAATACATACGGTGCCGAAAAGGCGGTCGCCGCGGCGAGGCATGAACGCTCCTGCCAATCGTTATTCAATGCATGAAAAGCGGCAAAAGGCAGAATATCGAGAGTCCGTCCACCCGAGTGAAGATCAAGAGCAACATCACATTTGGGTATCAGAACGCGATTCATGTAATCCGCAATTTGTTCTGTCACCGTTCCATCCGGATTACCGGGAAAGCTACGGTTAAGATTTCCCTTGTCCATGGGCGACGTTCTTAGCCCTGCCATCGCTGCCGGTAAATTGGCCATCGGGATGATAATGACTCGGCCATTCACTTGTTCGGGAGAAAGTGTGGCAGCCAGGCTATGAAGCGCTGTAATGCCTTCGTATTCATCGCCATGAATACCTGCTGTCAGTAAGGCGGTAGGGCCTTCCCCCCCAGCAACAACCGTGATCGGAATCATGACAGCACCCCATGCCGATTCATCAACCGAAACAGGTAGTTTCAAATAACCATGCTGTATGCCTTCTGCCACACCAAAATCAACGGTACTGGTAATCGGACTGGGTCTTGGGTAGGAGGTCAAAACCATTCTCCTCGTCTAATAGTGCCCAACAGGGTGGTGTGTTCAACGAATGATACTCACCCAGTGAGGCGATTCCTGAATCGTGTCATCATTATTAAATGGTCAGGCAGTGATAGCGCTCAATCCGGAGCGACAGAAACCGAGCGACACTTGCCTGTTAGCATTACGCCTTGACGAATAGCTTCCGGGGAAGATTGCAGAAAGTTTCAACACCACTGTCCGTCACAAGAATACTTTCCGTTATCTCAAGCCCCCAATCATCCATCCACAACCCGGGCATAAAGTGAAACGTCATACCCGGCTGCAGGATAGTGTCATCACTGGCACGCAAGCTCATGGTACGTTCGCCCCAATCGGGAGGATAACTGATCCCAATGGGATAACCACAACGGGCACCACCGCGATCAATCCCGAATTTCTGCATGACATCATCCAGGGCCTGGGCAATATCGCCACACCGGTTGCCCGGGCGCACCTTGGCCAACCCTGCCTCGATACCCTCTACCAATGCCTCTTCACCCCGTTTGAAATGGTCCTGCGGCGTGCCCAGAAAAATCGTACGTGATAGCGGGGCGTGATAGCGCTTGTAACAGCCCGCTATCTCAAAGAAGGTGCCCTCATTGGCCCTAAGCGGAGAATCATCCCATGTCAGATGCGGCGCCGAGGCATCCGCTCCTGTTGGTAACAACGGAACAATGGCCGGGTAATCCCCGCCGAAGCTAACGCCGTCCTCGTTGGTCCATCCATCAATGGATGTCTTGTAGATTTCTGCTACCAAACGGTTTTTCGGCATTCCCGGTTCGATTGTTTCCAGAATCGACTGATGCATACGCTCAACAATACGTCCGGCAATACGCATGTATTCGATTTCCTGCGGTGACTTGATCGCACGGCACCAGTTCACCTGACCGGTAGCATCCAACAGCGTTAGCCCCGTCGCGTGTTTTTGCAATTCCAGAAATGCCTTGGCCGAGAAGTAGTAGTTATCCATCTCAACGCCCATCCGCCCTTGCGTAATGCCATGAGCCGGCATGATTTTGCGGGAAAGATATTCCATCGGATGGTGTTCAGGATTCTGGATATAGGATTCAGGGTAATATTCGATATTATCGGCTGACATCCAGCATGTCCGCAGCGCACCGTGGGAATCCTGACGACGCCCAAACCACAAAGGCTCACCTTCGCGGGAGACGATCACTCCCTGATGCACATAAAAGGACCAACCGTCATATCCTGTCAGCCACCCCATGTTGGAGGGATCAGTAATCAGTAGATAATCCAGTGCCTGTTGAGCCATCGATTGCCGCACGGCAGCAAGACGACTCGCATATTCTTTACGTGAAAAAGGAAGCGATAATTCACTCATATTAGACCTGCTTTAGCTGACGGCATTGATTGTAACGTTCGGGCCATGGCTCACGGGTCACTTTCATGGACGCCGGATTCCCAATGACTCAACGCGATATTGTATATCCATCAGACTAGCCAAAGACTTATAACCGAATAGGCATAATCTTAGGCTGCCATGGTTCGATCATAAGACGATAAAATCAGCGTTGACTAGCGCCAGTCGTGCACCACAGAAAAAAACAAAGGTGCAGGAGGTATTTTCAGAAAAAAAAAGCATGACAAGCGGCAAGACAAAAATACTTATGCCTCTTTCCCCCCCTATGATGGAGATACAAATTCAACAAGAGCAGGGAGTCATGTGATGCCACATACTGGACGTTCAACTGAAATGATCTGGGCGGGTGAAGAAGGACTTTTTTCCGAAGGTGCTATTACCGCCCCTATCTATAACTCAGTCGCTTTCGGCTACGAGGATATGGACAAGTGGTTTGAGACCGCCCTGGGCAATCAGGAAGGCCATATCTATTCCCGTAATACCAATCCTACCGTTGCAGTTTTGGAAGAAAAGATCCGCTTGTTGGACGGGGGTGAAAAAGCAACCAGTTTCTCGACGGGTATGGCGGCTATCAGTAACACTCTGCTGGCACTTCTGGGCCCCAACAAACGTGTTGTTGCCATCAAGGACACCTATGGTGGATCGAACCGCATGTTCATTGAGTTCCTGCCGGCCATCGGCGTAGATGTCTGCCTGTGCGATACGACTGATTTCGATACGATCGAAGCAGAAGTCGCCAAAGGGTGCGACCTCCTCTACCTGGAGTCTCCTACCAACCCGACACTGAAAATTGTCGATATCAGCCGGTTGGCCAAAGCAGCGCATACGCAAGATGCTATTGTTGTCGTGGATAACACGTTCGCAACGCCCATCAATCAAAAACCCTTGGAATTGGGCGCTGATCTGGTGGTCTATAGTGCGACGAAATATCTGAACGGGCACTCCGATGTCATGGGTGGACTCGCCGTTGGGCGGGCCGATCTGATTGACCGTATTTATCATTATCGCGAAATCACCGGGGCTTCCCTGCATGCCCAATCCGCTTACATGATCCTGCGCGGCATGAAAACCCTGGCACTGCGTATTGCCCGTCACAACGAAAATGCACAGGTGGTGGCAGAGTTTCTGGAACAACATCCCAAGATCGAGGCTGTTTACTACCCGGGTTTGCCCAATCATCCCAACCATGACATTGCTAAAAAGCAAATGGCGGGATTCGGTGGCATGATGAGCTTTTCCGTAAAAGGTGGTTTTGAGTCTGTCATTACGCTGCTGGAATCGCTGAAGTTTGCCCACAAGGCAGCTAGTCTGGGTTCTGTAGGCACGTTGGCAGGGCCTCCCAAAACAACCAGCCATGTGGAGCTGACCGCTGAAGAGCGTGCAGCGGCCGGTATTTCCGAAGGGCTGATCCGGTACTCTTGTGGTATCGAAGACAGTCAGGATCTGGTTGAGGATCTCAGGCAGGCATTGGATAAAGTGAGCATTTAAAACCAGCTGTCGACTTTTCCTATCTGGATTAAACTCTGAAAACATCAAAACATGGGGCACACCGTATGGGTGCCCTGAACCTCATTCATGGGGACTTAATTCTTCATCACCACGAAAATGAGGGTGTTACCGTGGATTGGATAATATAAAAAATGTTTTTCTTAAAATTAAGTTAAAAAAATTATGTTATATTATCCCGTACATTTCTGTATGGGATAATGTGAATAATGGATAGAAGAAGCTTCATATCGAGTCTCGCCGCAGTCTGCCTTTTACCAAGTACACGAGTATTGGCAGAAGGAACCCCTTCACATTATACCCTTCAAAAAGCACGTCATAGCGCCAATATGGTGATCGAGCTGGAAGGTAATCACAGCCACTATTCTGTCACCGAGCAGAAGCATCCACCCAAGATCGTAATTGATCTCCCACAGGTGCATAGAATCAATGGGCCTGACAGGGACAGGAACATCGGCGTTATCCGGAATGTTCATACGGGCCCTTATCATGGCGGGGCGCGTATTATAATAGACCTCAAGGAATATCAGTCTCACCGAGTCCATCTTCGCAAGCTCAATGCTCATCGTGCCCAATTAATTGTGAGCATCAATGATCCTGACCATCTTATGGCCGGTGTCGTGGCAGAGTCACGTTTACACCATACTAGACGCAAAGCCATTATCGAGATCGATGCCGGTCATGGGGGTAAAGACCCTGGATGTATCAGCCATGATGACCATTTCGAGAAATACGTGGTACTGAACATTGCCGAAAAATTGAAAGCCCTCCTTCATGCAGATCCACGTTTCGAGCCTACGCTTACACGAAACTCCGATATTTTTATTCCGCTCCATGAACGAGTGCTGATGGCCCGAAATCATCATGCAGATCTTTTTATTTCCCTGCATGCTGACGCAGCCCCGGTATCCTATGCACACGGTGCATCCGTTTATATCCTGTCAACAAAGGGTGCGGGGTCAGCCATGGCAAGATGGTTAGCCGAGAGCCAGAATAATTCGGACAGGTTTGAATCCACTCGGCAAAGCGAGATATACAACAAGAATAAAGAAGTCCAGGACGTGCTTCTGGATTTGTCCATGCAGGGCACAACAGCAGCCAGTCATCGACTGGCAGATATTACACTGAATAATTTGGGTACTGTCTCACACCTACACCAAAATTGGGTGGATAAAGCAGCGTTTGCTGTACTCAAATCTCCCAATATTCCTTCCATGCTGGTCGAGAACGGATTCATGTCAAATGAACAGGACTGCCACCGCTTATTAAGAGCAGCCCATCAGCAAGAGCTGGCAGAATCCCTGCATAGCAGTATAGCGACCTATTTCGATAAATATCCTTTGCCCACGTGAAAACAGGCGTTTTTTTGAACGAGGCCATTTTGGATATACCGTTGTGATACTCCATTGCACCGTGGCTCAATCACCCGTTCATTTGGCATGAAAAACCTGTGTTCAATCAAAGGATGCGTGACCATCGGCTTTACCGGCACTCCAGTACCCTGCGGCCTTAAGCCATTTTTTCGCATGCCCCTGCTCCTCAACCAAGTGGCGACGGAGTGTTTTTACTATCGTCGTTTCGGCGGCTATCCAAACATAGGTTTCGGGCGTCAACGTTAAGGCTTTTAACCCTTCCAACAAGTAGTCTGCCTTGTCACCTTCTGTGAGAGGACGATGAATCCAGTGTGTTGTAAGATCCGCCTTCGTCTCGAATGACTGATGCTCATCGGGCCCCGCTACCGTCACAATAGCCGTTATTTTTGTACCTTCAGCAGCTTCTTCGATATATCGGCCAATGGCAGGAAGAGCTGTCTCATCCCCGACCAATACCCAATGCTCGATCTCGGATACAATATAGGATGAACCTTTAGGTCCCCTGACTTCCAGTGTATCACCGGGCTTCGCATCCAATGCCCAGCGTGTCGCGGGGCCTGCTTCATGTATCGCAAAATCGATAAGCATGGTGCGTTCATGTGCACTGTATCGGCGTGGAGTGTAGGTACGCATCTGACGTTCACCCGACTCGGTAGGAACAACGATCTTGATATGATCATCCGCACCGAGGCTAGCGAAATCAGCCAAATCTTCACCGTGAAGATGGATGCGCTTCATCCCTGGCGTGACATACTCTGTTTTTTCCACATGCAATACACGACCCTTTAGCTCATGACGAACCTTCTCGATACGGGGCCCTTGGGCAATGTCAGCCAATTGCGACTCTTCAGCAGAATTCATAGTGTTTTCCTGTCGGGAAAATTAATAATAGATACAACATACACGTCGAAATGCGTATGGCAACGGTTATTCATCAAATACTAACGTTTATTCGGGTCAAATAAACTACATAAAATTTGAGTATTCAATACACCCCATTGTATAGGCCTGGCTCTACAAACATGAGCCTTCTCCACTAAAGAGCAAAATCCTGTCAGGGAAAATCACCAAACGCTCTTTTATATGTTTTGTCTGAAAGTAACGACTGGATTCATCTCCTCTCTATTTTCTGCTTGAAGATTGTCTCCCTGAAAGACTGCTCTTACAGTGAGCATAGGAAATCGTAAATTTCATTTATGAATCGAATCAGGGGGGGGAAAGAAAATGAGTCAACTGTTTAGCCCATTCAAACTGGGGCAATTGGCGCTTGAAAACCGCATCGTGATTGCGCCCATGTGCCAGTACTCTGCAAAAGAGGGAAAGGCTACCGCATGGCATCGTATTCACCTGGGTAATCTGGCGCTATCCGGCGCAGGTTTGTTGATACTGGAAGCGACTGCCGTCACACCCGAAGGGCGTATTACCGCACATGATCTCGGCCTCTGGGATGATGAACGCCAACAGGCGCTTCAGCATGTCATCCAGGATATTCGAACCTACTCACCTATGCCCATCGGTATCCAACTAAGCCATGCCGGTCGCAAAGCTTCAACGGCGGCACCCTGGCGTGGTGGTCAGCAAATACGTCCTGAAGAGGGGGGCTGGCAAACATCCGCGCCCTCCGATATTCCTTTTAAAGATGATGACAATGCGCCTGTTCCACTGACACTTGGTGATATCAGTGAGATCAAACACGCTTTCGTTGAGAGTGCCCGTCGTGCAGAACAACTGGGACTGGATCTAATCGAAATTCATGCCGCCCATGGTTATTTGTTACACCAGTTTTTATCGCCACTTTCCAATCAGCGCGAGGACCAATACGGGGGTTCCCTGGAAAATCGTATGCGCCTGATTCTGGAAGTCTTCCATGAAGTCCGTGAGGTCTTTCCTCAAGCAAAACCCGTCGGAGTGCGTATTTCAGCAACGGATTGGGTCGATGGCGGATGGGATTTGGAACAATCCATCACCCTCAGCAAAGCGTTGGCAGAGGCAGGATGCGATTTTATCCATGTCTCCAGCGGTGGCTTGTCCGTTGATCAGAAGATCAGCGTTGGTCCCAACTATCAGGTGCCTTTCGCAGCGGACGTCAAAAAAGAAGTGGATATGCCTGTTATTGCGGTTGGACTGATTACGGAACCCGAGCAGGCAGAAGCCATTCTGGTCGAGAAGGAAGCGGATCTGGTGGCATTGGCCCGTGGCATGCTCTATGACCCGCGCTGGCCCTGGCATGCAGCCGCAAAACTTGGCGACAAAATACCAGCGCCCAATCAATACCTTCGGTGCGAACCTCATGAGGTGAAGGGATTGTTTGTACCGTTTGGGGAAGAATGAGAAGGTATTTCTGTTTAGGTAATCCGAATGAGCACCTTCCCCGAGCGAACGGTGCTCATTTTCTCACAAACATATCTCTTCTGTGTATTAACCATACCGCCTGACTCCCACCACACACAGCAAAGCCCCCACACACGCCATCAGCATTCCTGAGCTGATGGTATCCCCCATAATGAGTGCCGAAAGGCCCAGTGCGATAAAGGGCTGTAATAGTTGAAGCTGGCTGATTTTAGCGGTATCACCCAACGCGAGCCCCTGATACCAAAAGAAAAAACCGATCAACATACTAAAGAAGGTAACGTAGACTAGCCCCACAATCGTGGAAAAATGGATGTTTTGTAGGTGAGCCGCAGGTAGCAGGACTACCGTCAACGGTAATAGAACAGGCAAGCTGACGACCAACGCCCAGCAGATAACTTGCCACCCGCCCAGTTTGCGGGAAAGGGCTGCGCCTTCTGCATAGCCTAATCCGCACGTAATAATGGCTGCCAACATTAATGCATCTCCAACCAGACTGGTGGCCGTAATCTGGCTTATCGCATAACCGACGACACAAGCACTCCCTACCACAGCAAAGCACCAAAATAGTGGCCCCGGTATATGTTTTTCTCTTAATGCACTAAATAGCGACGTACACAAAGGCAACAAGCCAAGAAAGACAACCGAATGTGCAGAGGACACATACTGTAAGGCGAGCGCCGTCAATAAAGGAAACCCCAGCACTACCCCGGCTGCAATGACGGCCAATATCCACCATTGCTTAGCGGTAGGTATGGGTTGCTGACGGGTTTTCAGCAATACCAGGGCAATAGCCCCGGCAATCACACCTCTTAACCCCGTCACCAACCATGGATTTAACTGATTCACTGCCAATTGAGTCATTGGCAGTGACCCTGCAAAAATCAGAACGCCGATACCACCATAGATCCAACTCTTGTTGGAGGTATATACCTGATCCACGAATATGGGTTGCTCAGCCATCGGTTTTCTAGCCCCCTCCTGAAGGAAAAAGCTATTGCATCATTTGTAAAACCGGTTAACCATGGATAAAACAGTACAATTTAAAAGAACTGTTATGTAACGAAAACCATAACAATCTGCCTGACAGGAGTATGCAGGTGACCCGAATTGAACAGGTAATGCAGTATGTCACTGATCGTATTGCAGACCACCAGTACTTGCCCGGAAATCGGCTACCCTCGATTCGTGCTCAGGCAAAAGCGCTTGGAGTTTCTGTTTCGACGGTTAATGAGGCGTATGAGCGCCTGTGTGCAAAGGGAGCACTAGAAGCACGCCGAGGCTCAGGGTTCTATGTTTGTGATCATATGGCTCCCCTTGAACTCTCCAGTCTGACACCGCCCGATCAGCGTGATATAGATCCGCTGTGGGTTTCTCGGCAATCTTTGGAAGAATCGCCTTCTACATTGAGGCCCGGCTGTGGTTGGTTACCCGTAGATTGGATGTTTATCGAAGGAATACAGCGGGCACTCAGAAAAATAGCCCGTCAGTATCAGGCTGAGCTGGTTGATTATGCTTCTCCTCTGGGATTACTACCGCTGAGGCAGCTCATTGCACGTCGCATGGCAAACCGGGGAATCATGCAGGCTGAATCGCAGATCATGTTGACCGATTCAGCCACCGAATCACTGGATCTGATATGCCGCCTGTTCCTTCGGCCCAATGATACTGTTTTGGTGGATGACCCCTGTTATTTCAACTTTCACGCATTATTACGAGCTCATCAGGTAAATGTTGTCGGTGTTCCATATGAATCGGATGGCCCTGATCTGGACGCTTTTACTACGGCGATTACCGATCATGCGCCTCGCCTGTATATCACCAATTCGGAAATTCACAATCCAACCGGTGCCGTACTATCGCCTCTCAAAGCGCATCGAGTACTCAAGCTGATCGAACGCTCCAAGACGCTTATTGTGGAAGATGATACGTTTGCGGATTTCCAAAATTCTCCGGTACCACGACTCGCTGCATTTGATGATGGGCACAAGGTCATTCAGATAGGCAGTTTCACGAAAACCGTTTCGGCGTCGGCACGGTGTGGCTTCATTTCCACGAATGCCGAATGGATCGAAGCACTGATTGATCTCAAACTTGCGACCAGTTTTGGCGGCAACCATTTATCTTCTCTCATTATCCATGAGGTATTAAGCGATGGCGGTTATCGAAAATATGTAGAGCACCTGCACCAACGGCTTGGGATCGCGCGGGAACGTACCATGACTCGCCTTGACGCATTGGGTATTACAACAGAATTCACTCCCAGGGCAGGCATGTTGCTGTGGTGTCGTCTCCCTGATGGACATGTTGCAAAGGACGTTGCTCAACGGTGTTCAAAAGAGGGTGTTATTACAGCGCCGGGTGATGTCTTCAGCCAACGGTCAGAGGCTCGCCACATGATGCGTTTCAATGTGGCGCAGTGTGGAGATTCACGAATATTTGAGGTGTTAAAAGAAGCTCTTTTTCATCAATAGATATTCTTTTTAATATCAATGCATAAACGGCTTTCTACCCAAAAATGTCAATTCATGCACTCATGAACCATAACCTGACCTTAAGCGGAAAGGTAACGATTGGTATTCATCGTGAAGAACAGCTATATAGAAAGACATAAAGGGAGTTGTAGGTAGTTATAAATATTGAGTGGGTATAAATAGTGAGTAGCGTAATCAATGGATCAAAAAGCCAGCGTTAGCAATACCCCACACATCCACTTCTGGGTGGCTGATATTGCATTACTCGGTATCGCTATCGCTTGGGGGGCCAGTTATCCCATTGCCAAGACAGCTCTCTTTTTTACCACGGCATTAACGCTTATCTTCATACGGTTTTTGTTAACAGCCGTTGTGATGGGGGCTCTATCGATAAAGGAGTTAAAAAAACTACGATGCATCGATGTCATGGGGACTAGCCTACTCGGTGGTATCCTGTGCCTGATTTTCATCTGCGAAACCTATGGCGTTGCCATGACCACGGCGACCAATACGGCACTCATCATTTCCCTGTGCATTATCATCACCCCTTTTCTTGAATATGCACTACAAAAAACACGGCCACCTTCCGGTGTCATGATAGGGTGCCTGCTATCGGTTGTCGGTGTTTGGGTTTTAACGGGAGGTATTGATCATTTCAATATAGGTGACACGCTGGTGCTTGTTGCCGCGGCATTACGAGCCGTCATGGTGATCACCACCAAACGTGTTTTGAATGGGCGAACACTTTCCAGTGCCTGCGTAACGGCACTACAAGCAATAACGGTGACCATTTTAATCGGAGCCGTTCTGATAGTTTCACCGGCAAAATTTCAGTTACCCAGTAGTCTCACGTTTTGGTTATGCACCGCCTTTTTATCATTGGTATGTACCATTGCCGCGTTCTTTGTGCAAAATTTTGCTGTCAGAAAAACATCACCTACACGCGTCAATCTGCTGATGGGGACTGAACCTCTTTGGGGATTTGTCTGCTCCATTCTGTTATTGGGTGAACACGCCACACTTGGCAGTATCATGGGGGCACTAATGGTCTTGCTGGGGTGTAGCGTCGCTATTTACACATTATCAATCATGAATAAACAGGAAAGAGTACTGGACGAGTCATCCCTTCAATAAATTCAAACACGAGGCTTTGCCGGCAACGCAGGATAACGTTCATAGAGGGTCTTCAAATATATCTGATACAGTTCGCTATAACGTCTGACATTGTCATCCTTCGGGCGTGTGCGGGTAGTCTCATCCACCTTCACGACCTCACTGCATAAGCGCTCCAATGAAGTAGAAGATGTTTTCAGGGCGCCCCTGCACCACATGGCTTGCAAAGCACCGCCCAGCGCCGCTGATTCGCTATTCAGCGGACACACAAGCTCACAATTCATAATGTCACTCACCAATTGCCGCCATAGCGGACTCTTGGCACCACCTCCCACCAACCTGATCCGGCGAGGTGCTTCCTTACCGGCAGACAACATCGCATCAAACCCGAATTTGAGCCCATAGGTGGCCCCTTCCAGCGCTGCTCTTGCCATGTTTCCCGGTGTTGTATTGTAACTCGACATCCCGACACAACTGGCGGTGGCATCCGGCAATGGGGGAACGCGTTCCCCATTAAAAAAGGGAAGAAGCGTAATTCCACCCGCTCCCGGTGCAGCCTCGGCTGCTACGCGATTGAACGCATTCAGATCCAGACCCAATAAATTCCGTATCTGTGTGGTGGCAGAGGTTGCATTCATCGTACAGATAAGCGGTAACCAGCCCCCTGTAGAAGAACAGAAGTTGGCGGCTAACCCATCAGGGGTGACCACGGGGTTATTGGAAGCGGTAAAGAGTGTGCCTGAGGTTCCCAAACTGATTGTCATGATATCGGGAAGAATATTACCGGTGCCAATGGCGGCCATCATATTGTCTCCCCCACCACTGGAAACAATGACATCACGACCTAACCCCAGACGCTCCGCTACGGTGGGTAAAACGGTACCTGCCGGCTGGTGTGACTCGATCACTCGGGGCAACACCTTATCTGGATCCAGTTCGGGCGCCACCGGCGCGAAAGTTTCACGCGACCATTGGCGCAAGCGGGTATCGAAATACCCGGTACCGGAAGCATCACCGGCTTCGGTGACACGCTCACCCGTCAGATAATAGTTAAGATAATCGTGGGGTAGAAGAATCAGATCAATACGGGAGTAGGCCTCTGGCTCGTGGTGCCTCAGCCAGGCTATTTTGGAAGCGGTGTAGCCGGTTTGCAGTACAATACCCAACCGCTCAAGTGACCCTTTGGGTCCTCCCAACTGTTCCAGCAGCTGCGCATTTTCGTGAGAAGACTCTGTATCGCACCACAATTTTGCCGGATGAACGGGATGTCCATTCTTGTCCAGCGCGACCATGCCGTGTTGCTGACCAGAGATACCGATGCCCTTGACCTCACTGGCCGGAACATTGGCTTTCTTCAATGCAGCAGCCAATGCCTGCTCAAAGGCCGCAATCCAATCCATGGGATTTTGTTCACGCCGCCCATTATCGGCCTGTAGCAATTGGTGCGCCACGGATGCTTCACCGACTATCGTTGATGAGCCGGAATCCAGCACGATTACTTTGGTGCTTTGCGTACCGCAATCAACGCCGATATACATGCTTCTATCCTTCCACGTATGTAGCCCAATAATGCAGGTGCCTTTGAGCCAGACACTTTATACGAAGAAAAATAGTAACCCTATACGACTTTCTTTTACCTGCAGAAAGAACGGATCATGATCCGTTGTGACCATGGCAAGAAGTACGCACCACCCACGATGACATCCCATTTGTATCGGACACGGTTTTATTATTCACAGGGTATCGACATAAGCGTGAAGGGCTGCAATAAATTCTTTAACGACAGAAGCCACAAGGTGATGGCTCTGCTGAACCACATAAAATTCTCCCTCTGGTAACCGGTACTCGGGTAATACGGGAACCAGCTCCCCCTTTCTAACGTAAGGTGCACAGAGGCGGACACTAGCGGGCGTAATCCCATCGCCCGAGCGGGCAAGATCCATTCGAACCGTTTGGGGCGTTGCCGTCACGTGAATATCAAGCGGGATGTCATACTGTTGCTGATTATCAATAGGTAGGAGCGTCCAACGTTCTTCATTAGGCCTCGCCAAACACGGCCAATGGACCAGATCATCCGGATGCTTGGGCATGCCAAACTTCTGTATAAGTGAAGGGGATGCATAAAGAGCAATCGGATAACTGCACAGGCGGCTGACAACCAGGGTTTGATGGGTAATCTCTTGACGACGATGACTGATAAATATATCGAAATCGTCTTCCAGGGGATCAGGTAAATGCGTTGTCGCTTCCATACCAAACGTAAGCGTGGGGTGTTTCGAAGAGAACTGGTGTATTACCGGATTAATCAGCTCCGTCAACGCTTCCTGAGGGCCCAGTATCCGAATGTGCTCCTTGCCTAGCCGATTTTTCTGCAATACCTCCACTGAATGGTCAATAGTGCTATAGAGCGGGCCCAACTGATTGGCCAGTTGCAGGCCTGCTTTCGTCAGTCTGATGGTCGGAGAACTGCTCAAAATCAGGCGATAACCGAGGTGTTCTTCAAGCCGCTGAATACTGCGGCTGATACTGGATACATGCATACCCAGTTTTTCAGCCGCCTTGCTGTAGCTGGAAACCGTCCCCAATACCGCAAAAATGCCATATTCCTGATATAGCTTCTGAGGCATAAGCCCCTCCCAATGCAGTTTTTTATCGATAAAGCCGTATTGTTCTATGGTTTTTAGAACGCAGGTTTTTATAACTTGGTTTTTTATAAGCTGGTTTTTTCCAACCTGTTTCTTTCTGACATGGTTTTCTCACATCGTGGTTTTATCGTATTTTGCTTTATCGCACACTCCTTTGCGCCTATGCAATGAAGCACTGTGCTAGGATTTTTTCAGTGATGAAAACCTACCGCATCAGGAGCCTTTATGAGTCGTGCACTTTATATTCTCCAAACACTTCCTGTAGGAAGAATTCTGCGTCTGGATACATCAACGGGTGAATCGCGGGTCATCCTCGATAATCTGGAGACACATCCAGATGGTATTGCTGTTGATGAATCTTCAAGGCGGATTTACTGGACGAACATGGGGCACATCAAGGAACAGGATTCGCTCGAATTCTTTCAGGCCGACGGTACCGTTGAATCCATCAATATTGATGGCTCGGATCAGCGTCAATTGGTTGGAAACGGTTTATTCGTCACCGGAAAGCAACTGGTGCTGGACAAGGAAAATCAACAACTTTACTGGTGCGATCGTGAGGGGATGCGAGTCTTCCGCGCCAATACAGACGGCAGTTGTCCTGAAGTATTGATTCAGGCAGGCATATTTCCTCGTGATGCTCATGACTATACCCGCCACTGTGTGGGCATTGCGCTCAACAAGCACGACAATCATTTTTACTGGACGCAAAAAGGCCCTTCCAAAGGCGGTCTGGGCAGAATTCTGCGAGCACCACTGGCTCTTCCTTCGTCTAAATCCGATAAGCGAATAACCGGTGATATTGCCCAACGGGATGATGTAGAGGTAGTGCTTGATCATTTACCCGAGCCCATTGATCTCGAATTCAGCCGTGATTACCGCACATTGTTCTGGACCGACAGGGGGGATGATGCAAAAGGCGGCAATAGTCTGAATAGCGCCCAACTCGAGGATGGAAAGCTGAAAAATCACCAGGTTATTGCGGCGGGATTCAAGGAGACCATTGCACTGGCGCTGGATGAAGAGACGGGAGTTATTTATGTCTCTGACCTCAGCGGCACGATCTATCGTCATACGTTGGACAAACCCGGGTCCGTTGAAATAGTCGCCAGTGGGTTTGGTCCATTGACGGGTATTACTCTGGGAGAATGACATGCGTAGCACTGAACATATCAAATGTGTCGGGGTTGTTGGCTGCGGCGTGATTGGCATGAGCTGGGCCATGTTCTATCTCTCGAAAGGATTGAACGTCGTCGCAATGGATCCTGACTCTGCAGCAGAGCAAAATCTGCACGCGTATCTCAGGGATGCCCGCAAGGCCTTCGATGCTAACCACATGGCAATGGCGCTGAATCTGGAGCACCTCACTTTCACCACGCAGATTGACGAACACTTCGAACAAGTCGATTTCATACAGGAAAACGGCCCGGAGCGGGTTGATATCAAACAACAGTTAATCACCCAGCTGGAGCAACAGATAGCCGATGATGTAATTATTGCCAGTTCATCTTCCGGGCTACAGGTGTCTGACTTTCAACAAAAGGCAGCGCATCCAGAGCGCATTATCCTCGGGCATCCTTTTAATCCGCCCCACCTGATTCCTCTGGTGGAAGTGTGTGGAGGAAAACTGACATCCCGTACCTATACAGAGACCGCCATGGCGTTTTACAAAGCGCTGGGCAAACAACCTATCCTCCTGAACAAGGAAATTACCGGCCATATCGCCAATAGGCTACAAGGCGCGCTGATTCGTGAAGTGCTTTATCTACTTCAGGAAAATGTAGCCAGTGCGGCTGATCTGGATAAGGCGCTGGCACACGGCCCCGGCTTGCGTTGGGCACTCATGGGCCAGTTCCTGACATCAGACCTTGGCGGAGGCAAGGGCGGATTACAGCATTTCCTCGAACATCTGGGAGGACCCATCGAAAGCTGGTGGGCAGACCTTGGCACGCTTGAAAAGATCACCCCTGAACTGATTCAGCTAGCGACACAGGGTGTCGAAAAAGAATTCCAGCAAAGCGATATTCAGCCGGAAACACTGCAACAGGCACGCGACCGAGCATTAGTCAAACTGATTAACGATAAACAGCATGATCCCGTTATCAACCGCCTTTGATGCCTTAACACCTCGACATTTCAACATCTCAACACCATGGAGTAGCGATTTCGGTCGTTCTTCAATTTGAGCAAAGGCGCATGCAAGAGCGGGCACTTAAAAGAGGGTATTTACCATGACTTCTTCAACAGAACATTCATTACAAGGCAAAGTGGCGCTGATTACCGGTGCAGCCAGTGGTATTGGTAAAGCCATCGCGCTTCGTTACGCCCATGAAGGTGCACGCGTGGCTATCGCTGATCTGGATAGCGACAAGGCAGAGGCAACCGCTGAGGAAATTCACGCCAACGGGGGGGAAGCCATGGTTATCCCCATGGATGTCACGGATGAAGATGCTGTAGAACAAGGTGTAGCGCGCGTCATCCACCAATGGGGCCAGCTGGATATTGTCGTTTCCAATGCCGGTATTCAGCTCGTAAAACCAATAGAGACGTTTAGCCTGTCGGAATGGAGAAAAATGCTCTCGATTCATCTGGATGGCGCCTTCCTGCTTACTCGTGCTGCGCTGAACTTCATGTATAAACATGGCGGTGGCACAATTATCTACATGGGATCGGTTCATTCACATGAAGCATCCAAATTGAAAGCCCCTTACGTCACTGCCAAACATGGCCTGTTGGGGTTAGCTCGCACGGTCGCTAAAGAAGGCGCAGCCCATAATGTCCGCACCAACGTGATCTGCCCCGGGTTTGTACGCACACCACTGGTCGATAAACAAATCCCCGAACAGGCAGAAGCATTGGGTATCAGTGAAGAGGAAGTGATACGTAACGTCATGCTGAAAGAAACCGTTGACCACACGTTCACCACGCCAGAAGACATCGCTGAAACTGCCCTCTATATTGCCACGTTCCCCACGAACGCGCTTACCGGTCAAAGCATGGTCGTCAGCCATGGCTGGAATATGCGGTAACGAAAAAACCTCAGATGTAGCACTGGAGTCAGGGTATTTTCCATGAGAAGGTAGATGCTAGGCAGTTTTCCAACATAAAGATAAAAGAGAGCAATTCAACGCTGCTACAAGCGAGACGAGCCTCTAAGATTCCTCTATAAAAATGACAATGATCAATCGGAGATTTTTGTATGCTTTTTCATGAATGGCACGGCAATAAAAACAAATCAGCCCCTGTCATGGTGGTCTCGGCCGGTTTAGGTGGGAAAGGCGCTTTCTGGACACCACAATTCGAAACACTGTCATCTACCTTCCGAATCCTGTCCTATGACCAGTTGGGAACAGGCCAAAGCAAAGGTGATATCCCCGAGGGATATTCCGTCCATGACATGGCAGTGGAAGTATTGGACTTACTGGATGATCAAGATATTACTCAGGCATCCTTCATGGGACATGCCTTTGGCGGCTTGGTGGGGCTGGAACTCGCCCGTATCGCGCCTGATCGCATTGATAAACTGATCATCGCGGGTAGTTGGATAGCACCGGATATTCAGACCCGAAAGTGCTTCGAATTACGCCTGTCCATTCTTGAACACTGTGGTGCCAGTGATTTTCTGAAAGCGCAGCCATTGTTTCTCTTCCCTGCTGACTGGCTGTCATCCCATGCAGAGGAACTTGAGCAAAAACATCGGCAGGCGGTTGAGCACTTCCCCGGTAAGACACCTGTCATTCGCAGAATAGATGCTCTTCGCTCCTTCGATTCAACCCCATGGATTTCTTCCATCCAGCACAAGACACTCGTTATTACCGCCCGTGATGATCTTTTAGTACCATGGACAGCCTCCGAAGCCTTGGCAAAAGCATTACCCAATGGCGAATTCAAGTGTCTGGATTACGGCGGACATGCATGTAGCGTGACGGAGAGCGACGCATTCAATCAGTGTTTAACGCACTTTTTGT
>Ga0157360_1000268_pt1 | contig 21189 bp, 24 predicted proteins | sample AttlaeALBM1_FD_111483 | JGI IMG/M metagenome (GOLD analysis project Ga0157360, IMG submission 111483) | Fungus gardens microbial communities from leaf cutter ant in Ribeirão Preto, State of São Paulo, Brazil - Atta laevigata ALBM1 | ecosystem: Host-associated > Fungi > Mycelium > Unclassified ... | reverse complement strand
GGCGGGAGTGCGGAAAAGGAGCTGGCACGCCGCAAGGCCCTGGCGATGAAGAACTCGTTTCTTCAGGACGAACAGGCCCACCAGGGGGTCATGGACGCTTTGGTCGAGGAAATTCTCTCAGGTCAGGGCATTGCAGGCGGCTTGTACGAACGCCTGGAAGCCATGGACGAGCAACAACGGGCGGCGGCCTAGGACACACCACCGACAAAAGAAGGGGGGCAAGAGCCCCCCTGCTTTCACAATCGGATTTTTGCAGTTTCATAAACTGCACTTTTGTCGCGCTTGCCGACAGCGATCAAAAGCACTCTGATCTCCTGATCATGCACCTGATAAACGCCCCGGATGCCATCATCACGCAGTTTGATTTTATAACAGTTCGGCAAACCGCTTAGCTTGTTCTTTGGAACATGGGGGTTGTGCAGGATCTTGCGAAGTTTTTTTAAAAACCGTTCTGCAACGCTATAATCCAGAGCGTACAGTTCATCCCTTACGACTTCCGGGATGTCCAGAGAGTAGATCGTCAAGGCTCACGTTCCTCATAATTTCCCCCGGGTTCTTCAGGCGTTTCTTGACCAGATCAAGAAGAACGGCGTCATCGTCGCTCACGACTTCTTTGCGGATCGGCAGACGGTTGTTTCTGACGACATATTCAAGAACGTCCCGAAACAGGTCAGCAGGCGTCGTTCCGAGTTCCTTGACCTTCCTGAAGGACTCTTCTTTGAAATCGGCTTCGAGCCGCATTCCGAAATGGGCTGTGTTTGCAGTGATCTGGGGCATCGTGTCGGGATCTCTCTTTACTCTGCGGCACTCACTGGCACTCGCGTATCTTCTCTATGGGACCGACTTACTAGAAATGTTTGTCAAACATATGTTCAACAAAAGCAACACAAAAAAAACAACAGGGTAAACAAGACTCATCCCTGAATGGCGATGAACCGCCGTAAAGTTTTTTTCTGAAAGTCGCAGATAGGCTCGCGATGATCCTTCCAACATCTGGAGGGATCCATGCGACACCACTACCTTCTGACACCCGTTCTTCTGCTGGCCCTCTCGGCCTGCGCCACCAAGCCGCCCGAGCCTGTCGCGACAACAGGCATGGCCAATCCCGAGCTTGCGCTGCAACGCGCCATCGCCACGACCGACGCGGATCTGGCCCAGCTCGGCACATTGCGCCCTACCCCGCCGCCCATGACACCGGACCCCGGCCTTCCGGCTGACCTCAAGCGACAGGTCTGGTTTGTCTGGCAAGGCCCGCTTGAGCCCGCCGTGCGCAAACTCGGCAAGGACATCGGCTACAGCGTGACCGCATTCGGCCCGCATCGGAAGGTGATTGTTCAGATTAATGCCGTAGCCCCCGTGATTGACCACCTGCGTACGCTCGGCGACCAGGCGGGAGATCAGGCCACCGTCTCTGTCGATCCCCTCTCCCACGCAATCTCGGTGACGTACCATGGCTGATCGCGCCCTGCTCTGCGGCCTCGCAACGGCTGCCTTCCTCGCATTCCCGTCTCTCGCAGGTGCGGCCGATACCGGCACCATCATGCCGTCCACAAGCTCCCTTCCTCCGCCAGCCCGGAGCGGAACGCTCGTGTCCATGCCAAACCCACCTGAGCCGGGCGCGGATCAGATCAACGCCAATGATGAGGCCTTGGGCAATCCTGCCAACACCCCGGTCACGGGCGCGCTTCAGCTCGACCGCATCACAGGCGGTGAGGCCCCACCGTCTCTCGAAGCCTTGCAGGACGCTCGACCAAACGATGAAGCCGGCGACGACCTCAAGCCAGGCCGACGCGAGCAGATCCGGCAGGCCGCGCTGACCTACGGGGCACAGGGCGGACAGGCCGCACGGTCTTTCGCCATCAACGAAATGCTCCGCCACAACGAGCCAATCCTCGACACCACGTTCGATTTCCGCCCCTTCGTCCTGCCGGTCGGTGATGGTCAGACGCTGATGCAGCCCCCGATCGTCAGTCAGGCGCAGATGGCCTTCGCCCTGAACGATACCGGCACCATCGCCCATGAAAGCCGCTGCGTCTTCGAGATTACCCGCGAGGCGCAGCTCACCTCTGCCGCACCGAACTGGCGGACCTATCTCGTCCGCTCCTGGAACAAGCCACGTCATCCGGCCTCATCCGCTTTGCCACACTCCGACAAGGAAGTGCGGCACTGGAACGACTGGGTGGCTGAAGGCTGGGCCTCCGGAGAAAAGGTGGCGGATGAGATCTACCTCTCCGATCTCTCACGTCTTCAGCGCGACATCACCGGCATGGCCCGCTACCGCGTGCTTCTGCGGGCCGGTCGTGTCGAAGAGCCGCGCGTGGTCTTCGAGAACCGTCAGGCCGTGGGCGGCGGGGACAGTCTGCATCTCGGCGACCGCGTGATCCGCATCACCGGACAGCCCGGTCTTCAGGCGCGCACCCGCGTTGCCTATCCGGAGGACTGCCGATGAGCGCCGTCCTCAAACTGCGTGACGCTGACACCTGGGCGCACGAACGGGCGAAGCGCGAGTATCCCTGGGTGGCTGAAGCGCGGAAACATGCGCCCGGTCTCGATGACTTCCTGAAATGGGCGCACGGCCTCGGCGCGTCGCGGATCGACCTGCTGACCGGTCATCGCGCCACGCTGACGGTTCACGGCCGCAACCGCTACGCCACCATGGACCCCACGACTTCGCTGGATCTCAAGCAGATCGTGGATCACGTCTATGGCGCGGACGGCTCGGCGCGTGTCCTGATCAGCCTTCAGCTCGATACGGCCTATATCGTCACGCTCAACCGCCGTGAGTCCCTGCGCTTTCGTATCAACATCTTTCCCGTGCAGACCATGCGCGGCCCTGGCATGAATCTGGTCTTCCGGCCCATCCCGACCCTGCCAGCCAGTCTGGATGAGCAGCGGGTCGAGCAGGAGATCCGCGACACCAACCTGCTGAGAAGCGGCATGGTGCTCACGGGAGGATCGACGGGATCGGGCAAGACCACGCTACAGTTCGGGCTGATCCATGAGCGGCTGATGGATCCGACCGTCTCGTGCAACATTTCCACAGGCGAGCAGCCGATCGAGTTCCTTTTCGATAGCCTCAAGCCCCCCAACGGCAACCGGATCACCCAGACAGAGATCCGTCCGCCCAATCTGACACCGCCCCTGTTTGTCGAGGGCTCCATGCGCCGTGAAAACTCGGATCTGGTCCTTGGCGAATGTCGTGACGGCCCCACTATGGAAGCGGCCATCAACTGCGCCATTACGGGCGGGAAGCTCTCGACCACCATTCATGCCGATAACGGCCCGCTCATGATCCAGCGTTCCATTGCGCTCTGCCCACGGGCTGAACGCGATAACCTCGTGAGCGCGCTGGCGCAATCCCTGCGCTTTGTCATCAACCAGCGTCTTCTGGAGCGGGTCGGCGGGGGCCGTGTGGCCGTGCGCGAGTACCTGACCTTTCATCAGGATCTGCGCCGTCAGCTCATGCGAACCGAAAGCGAGCTTTGGCCCGACCTCGTGGCGCAGGCCATCGAGAGCGACGGTCAGAGCTATGCCGTCGCTATCCGCAAAGCCCTGGAAGAGGGGGTGATTACTGAAAAGACCGCCAACGACGCCTGGAGGAGAGACGCCTGATGTGGCGCGCAACCGCACAACCTGTCCGCCTGGCTATTCTTGATGGCCGGGCCTGTCTCCCGCTCCTTGTAACGGTCACGTACTGGAGCTGGACGACGCTGTATATCGGCGTTCTGGGCACCGCCCTGTTTGCAACGATCAGCTTCTTTGGTCTGACGCTGCCGGCTGCCCTCAGAACCGTCCGTCGCCTCATCACCGGCCCCGTCCGGTCCGGGCGGCCGACCTGGAAGCGGAGGCGCTACGGATGACACCGTCTCCTGCCGTCACGCTCCTGTCGGACGTTCTGGTCCGGGCCATCGACCGCAAGGGCCTCGGCGTTGTTCTGAGCGATGCCACCAACTCAACCCCCTGCGCCAGTACGGTCGCGGCGTCCAGCAGCGGCTTCCTGCCTGCGTTCCTGATTACTGCCGAGGCGCTGTGGTTTGAAATGACTCGGCACGGCTTTGGGTTGAAGCTGGTCGATGATCCTGAAGCCGCCCTCGGTGTGACCGTCCTCGACCATGACGCGCAGTCTGCCGTGACGGTCCTGCTCTGCCTGCTTGATGTGCTGGATGCCCTCCCGGTTCAGAACGGGCAGATCAACCTGTGCGATCTGAACGGCCTCTGGCAGGCGAGCATGGCGCTTCTTCAGCCGGTCTCCGTCCAGAAGGAGCAAGCCGCATGAAAACCCGGATGTTCTTTCCGTTGGCCCTCGCGGCCCTCATGGCAGCCCCGGCTGCCTCGGCCGAGGACGATGGCGGACGCCAGATCGCAGCCTGCCTCAAAGAGTCAGCCCATAACGCGCATGTGCCAGCAGGCGTCATGCTGGTCCTGCTCTATGTCGAAGGCGGCCATCCCGGACAGGCCGTACAGAATACGAACGGGACGTCCGATCTTGGCCCCATGCAGGTCAATACGATCCACGTCCCCGAGATTGCGCGGCACTGGCACACTACCCCGTCCCGCGCCTACGCGGCCTTGCGGAACAATTCCTGCGCCAATCCCGAAGCGGGCGGCTGGATCCTCGGGCAGGAAATGACCAAGGCCCGGGGTGATCTCTGGCAGGCCGTCGCGGGCTATCACTCCCACACGCCCCGCTTTGGCACGGCCTATCTGAAGCGCTTTTACGAGATTTCCCAGACCCTGATCCGAACCAGCCATCAAGGAGACCCGGCATGAGTGGCACAGCTTCGCGGTCCTCAGGCTCGCGCTCGTCAGGAGAACTCACCCTGATGCTGGCCGGTGTTGCGCTGCTCGGCAGCGTTGTCCTGGCCTATATGGTCTGGTCAACCTCCACACAGAGATCAGCCGTTTTTACTGCAAGGCCCTGATCTGGCAGATCGGCATCCTGTCGCCTACGCCTGACCTTGCGCGTCTGAACCTCCAGCTTCACCAAGCCCTGCACCATCCGGCGTCCATTCGCCTGATCCAGCTCTATTACGGCCTGTCCATCGTCGGTCTGCAGCTCCGGTGGGTTGCAGTCCTGGTCGGGGGGATCTGCGCAGGTCTGTGTCTCTTCTTCGGGGAGAACAATGCGCTGCGGGCTGTCCTCGATCTCGAAGGCCTGATTGCCGTGCAGGCAAAAATGTTTCCGTCCCTGCGCGGGTTCGCCAAGCGCCGCATCACCCGGCTTGTTGCGCCGTCCACCGGGGCACCTCTTCCGGCCGACCCGGCCCTGACGGCTGACGAATGGCGCAGCCGCTTTGCCACGGCCGCCGATGGTAGTTTCAGCGAGGTCTGCGCGCAGGAAGCCTTCGAGCGTCAGCTCGGCCCGCACTACACAACGGCCGGTCCGGGCGCGGCCCCACCTGTGGCCCAGGTGCTCTTTGCGGCCTTTGCGCTGCACAAACTCAAGCGTCGCGATGAGGCCATGACCCTGCTCGGGCAACTGTCAGAAGGTCTGGCTGACGCAGGACTTGATGGCGATACCGGCCCGAAGGTCAGCCTGAAGGTGCCCGCAGAGGTCCTGAAGAACGCGCAGGACTTCCTTGCAGATCCCGATGTGCAGGCCACGATCGCGCAGAGCTGTGACCGTCACGGCTGGACCACAACCGCCCTTATGACGCTTCTGTGCGATGCCCGCTTTGAGGCTGGCGTGCTGGCGCCGCCCGCCTTCGCCATCGTCAAGCTGATCGACCGGCCGCTTTGGTATGCCCTGCACTCTCTGGGCTACCCCAGTGAAAACCCGAACGAAGACGTGCATCCCAATCCCCGGATCGAAGCCGCTGGCGCCCGTGCCCACTGGTCCGAGGAACAGCGTCTGCGTCGCCCCCTCTACATCCCGGTGCTTGATCGCGCCCTTTCCACGCTCCGCTCCGCCTGAAGGACAGTTTCATGACCCGCATCATTCTCCAGCATGGCCAGAACGCACCCCTCACGCTCGACATCGAGGAGGGGAGCACGGCCCCGATCCATCTTCATTTTTCGCAAGCCCTGCCTGTCGCGGCCCCTCAGGCAGAGATTGCCCCGGTTGGATCTCAGGCCGCTCCGGCCAGCAGGATCCGCCGCTTTCTGCCGGTTGCCGCGACAGCCGCCGTGTGCGCAGGTCTGTTGTACACTTTTGGCGGTCTGCACGCCTCCGCGCCCGCGATGCCTGAATCCGCGCCTCTTCCGCCGTTGCCTTCCAGCGGCCCGCTGGAGACTCAGCCGCAAGCTCAGGCACCCACGGCACCACAGCAGATCCTGAAGGCGCTGCATCAGCCCGCCCATCTGGAAATGCCGTCCCCAGCACCCGCGCCAGCACAGGCCGGCTCGCCGTTCGGTCTGGAGAACTGAGGCCATGACGGCTCGCAAAATTGGCGCACCGCTTGGCCACCAGCAGGTTGAGCGGGGGAAGACATACCGCGACACCCGCCCGTTCTGGACAAAGACGAAGGAGGAGCTTCGCTCGCCTTTGGCCGGTTGGCTCGGCCTCGTAGGGGTCGGTCTGGGCTGGTTCGTGCCTGCGATTGATGGGGCGTTGATCCTCGCGGCCCCGGCCGTGGCAGCCTGGGTTGTCCTCCGTCCTGATCGTCTTCCGCTCCATATGCCGCGCTACAGCGGGCTGAAGGATGCGAACGACCTCAATCCCAAGGATCGCAAACCCCGCAAAGCCAACGGCATTCTTTATCTCGGCACCGAGGCGCGCACCCGTCGCCAGCTCTGGATGTCTTCGGATGCGGCCCGTCAGCACGCGGCCATTCCGGGCACCACCGGGTCTGGCAAGACCACGGCCATTGTCTCCCTGATGACGAACGCCCTGGCCCATGGCTCGGGTTGCATTCTCGTGGACGCCAAGGGCGACAACACGGTCTATGGTGACGTGCTGGCCCTCGCACGGCGGTTCGGGCTCGATGATCAGGTGCTGGCTCTGAACTTTCTCGCCGCCTCCGGCACGCGGGATTCCAACACGTTCAATCCGTTTGCCACCGGAAACGCTGACGCCATCCGCGAAATGCTGGTCAGCCAGCTTGGCGAGCAGTCGGCCAATGATTCCAACGGCGTCTTCCGTGACCGCGCTGTCGGCCTCATCGGAACAGTGGTTCCGGCCCTCGTCTGGATGCGCGACACCCACGGCATCCCCATCAATATCGACGCGATCCGTTATGCGACCGACCTCCGCTGGATCGGCACCCTTGCCCGGCACAAGGTCTTCCTCATTCGCAATCCCGGATCCAATCAGGCCATTGAGCGCAGGGTTGAGGACATCCCGGACGATGTGCTCTGGCCGCTTCAGGCGTATCTCGGCGAACTGCCCGGCTATGATTCCTCACTGGAATGGAACGCGCAGAAGGAAAACAAGCCGTCCGAACAGCACGGCTATGCGAAGATGTATTTCTCGCGCGTCTTCACCCAGCTTGGCGTCAGTCTCGGGCATATCTTCAGCGCCGAGACGGCCGACATCATCATGCGCGATGTGGTGCTGAACCGCCGCATCCTGATCGTCATCCTGCCGTCTCTGGAGAACTCCTCGGACAGTCTGGCGGGCCTGGGCAAGATTGTCGTGGCCTCTTTGCGCGGCGTCATGGCCCAGCTCCTCGGCGCCAAGCTGCACGGCTCTGCCAGCGAAGTGTTCAAGCTAAAGGCCGGTGCTGGCGATGCACCGTTCCAGATCTTCTTCGACGAGTTGGCCGCCTATGTGACGGACGGCATGGACCGGATGCTCGCCATGGGCCGTGGCCTGAACTGCATGTTCTGGATCTCGTTTCAGGATCTGCCCGGTCTGACGGCCCGGATTGGCGAAAAGGCCTTCTCCCTTCTCGGCAACGCGAACCTCACCCATGCGCTGCGGCTTCAGGATGCCATGAAGACCCGTGAATGGCTGGAGCAGCAGGCCGACAAGGTCGAAGTCACACAGGCAACCCGCGTGGAGAACGACGGCTATGGATATTACAACGGCTCAGGCGCTGAGGTCCGCGAAGTCTCCCGCCTCCCCTGGAACGATCTGCAAAGCCTGATCGAGGGTGAGGCCGTGACGATGTTTGGCGGCCGGGTCATTCATTCCAAGACGTTCTTTGCCGACATCAATGGACGCTCAGGCGAGGTGCGGCGCGCTCGTCCGGTCATGCTGCCCTCGCCCAAGTCCGGGCATGGTGTGGATCCGGATGCCGAGACCTGGGGCATCGTCGAAACGCTGGAAAACGGCGATTTCCAGATCGAGACTGCCAGCTCGGCCTTGCCGCCAGCGGTCAAGGCCCTGATCGGCAAAATCGCGAATGAAAACCATCGGGACAGCAAGGCCCTCATGGGCGATGTCAGTACAAGCCTGACCGATCTGACGGCTTTCTTGCGGGCCACCACGGCTCACGGCCATGGAGAAGGCAACACGCCGTTCGCGGGGATGCTGGCCTGGGGACGCTTCCAGCGCGACGACAGCAAGGACGAAAGCCTTGTGCCTGCGCAACCCATGGATGGGGCGTTTCTGGGGCAGATTGAGCAACTGGAGCGTCTTGCTGGCAGCAGGACGGGCCGGACGCCTCGTCGTCGTGCTGTGCTCGTTCTGGCGACACGCGATCAGCTCCATGCACTTCCAACTAATACGGATGGCACCAAATGGGCCAGCGAAAGAGAAATCTTGGCGGCATTCAGGACACTTGGAGAAAGACTTAAGGCGTGACCTATCGGATCTACGGGGCATAGGCACGGAGCCGCTGTCACATTTTGCTCGATGTCCCACCGTGGACCATCAATCCATGGCACAACCTAACGTACACCCTAGGAAATGCTAAAGCACGGTGGGGGGTCTACTTGGATAGATAATTACAGTCAGATACCACCTAAACTTCGCTGGGATCGGGAATGCTGTAAAAGCCAAAACAGACCATCAGTATTGATGACATTTGACAAGTCTAAAATAATATAGTCGTATACCATAGACCGTGGAAATTATAAAATGGAAAAATAAGATTGATTTTAATAATTTAAATAAATCACAAATTACATAGTTGCGATATAAACGAGGTCATCAATGCTATTTTATAAAAATTATAAGATATTTAGAAGATATATTAGAAGTTTCTCTATCTATGACAACCTAGAATACCTTAAGAATATACTTCTCTTCTTGCACGAAGATATTCCCTTATCTCCAGATTTAAGGTCATTGGAAGATAATGGAATTGCCTCATTAAAAAAAATATTCACCCATGGGAAATTGAAACTTTAATTCGCGAATTAATACTAAACGGTAGTACCTATGGTACCAAAAGTTTTAGTACTTCGGATAATTTCTTGAAGGCGATAAACATGCTGAGAGAAATAGAAGATTTATCGGCAAATGTTGGATTGAGAAATAATCGATTTTCTGACCTAGAACTTGACCGTATTATTCACAGGCAAATTATATGGCAGAACGAACCTGACGGACTATCTATCACAAAAGCAAATATGGTTTTTGGAGAGGAGCATCTAAGTAAGTTAGTTGAAGATGAATACGGCATGGAAATTAAAAAGATAATACTTCTAATGCTGTTTGCTAAAACCATATTATCTAAAAGCGCACACTTTGATACATCAACTAATTTTGAATTACTTTCAATAAAAAAAGAAGATTCTATTAGGATATTTGATAGAATCAAAATTCCAATGAAAGATCTTAAAGAAGAATTTTCTTTATCTCAAGCTTATGATGAAAACTGGGCATATACGTGGAATCCATTAATATCACATCCGTTAGTTATTCCAGATATAAATAAGCCGAACCAAGTTATTTGTCCAATACCAACCCTATTACTAAGGAGATCGACATCCGGAATTTTTTACGATCTCGTTAACAACAAACGCTTTACCAATCCCTTTGGGGCTTCCTTTGAAAGGTTTGTTGGAAAAATTATAAATAGATCTTGTGATAAAGAGCGGTTTATAGTCACGAAAATTGAACCGTATATAGTAAATAAAAGTCAGAAACATGGAGTGGACTGGATTATATCTGATATATCAGCAAATTTATTTATAGAAACAAAGACAAAAAGATTAAGCCTAAAATCCAAAACAACAACAGACCCAGAACATATGGATAAAGATATTGATATTCTCGCCAACGCTATAATTCAGAACTACAATAATATAAAAGATATATATAATGGAGAAACAAAGTTCAAAGTCAATGATATGCCTTCTTACTCAATGATAATAACTATGGAAGATTGGTATTTTGTAAACCCGTGCCTTTCTCAAAAACTTTCAACGGTCTTAATAAGAAAGATGAAAGAGAAAGATATTGATATTGAATACTTAGATAAATACCCGTTCTCCATTTTATCTTCCAACGAATTCGAATATGCCTGTCAGGCAATTGGAATAATAGGAATAAAAAACAGCATGGATAGAATTCTTCGTAATGGAAAGTTTAATCACTCCATAATACCACGCGCCTCTCGAATGTTCGGCGACTTAAATATAAACAATTTCCTTTTTTCGGACTATTATGATTCAATATGGGCGGAAGAAATAAAAACACTACAACAGCGACTGCACGATAGACAAAATTAGGATATTGTTCAGGAACGCCACCTAATTAATTATAAAACACAATTAAACTATTATGAACCCCCTGTAGATAAACCCATTGCAATTTTTGCCCTTTGTGCTCTTAAATCTTGCTCGACATTAGACAGAGAAGGGTTGGATTTAAGTAAAAGTTGCTCAATTTGCTGGTCCAGTTCTTTCAACCTCGGTAGAGCCATTTTTGCCACGGTAATTGCCTGCACGCGGCTGGCCACCTGGCGCCTATAGTCTTGGCCATCCTGCGCCATCTCTTCCTGCATCTTACCAAGACGGATCAGCTCCTGAACGTGCTTCTCCCGTTCCTCCTGCGAGGTAAACGGCAGATCCATGCCAAGCGCCTTGTAGGGCTTGTTGGACATGCCCTTGGCCACATGGTTCCACAGATCGTCGCTGGTGATCTCGGTCGTATCACCGAGCGCGCGCCCATTGCGGACGGCCTCAAACGTCGCGCCGTCTGAGATCATGGTCCAGGTCGTGCCCTTGGCTCGGCTTTCGGCAACATAAGATGTAAACCCGGTTGCCGTCGCCACGCCTCGCGGAAGAGCGTTGATATGTTCGTCTGAGGTGAGGCCCTGAGCAGCATCAATGGTCATGGCATGACCGAAGCCAAGCAGGATCCGGCCGGTCTTGTGGTCTTTCAGCCGACGCCATTCAACATCCGCCTCCCGCCCGTCCTTCATCCGCACCTTCAGGCCGTCCTTGCCGTGCGAGACAACCTCCACGACATCGCCATTGTTTCCAACGGTGGTCCCTTTCCCTTCGACCGCCCCCCAGGTGCGCCGGAACAGGCGCAGCCTATCGCCGGCAGCGACCTGAAGCTCGTAAGTCTCGCCGCGCTGATCGACCGCATCCAGCTTCACTTCGTCCCGGGAGATTTCGCCACGGTTCTGCAGGATCCTGCGCACAGCGCGGCTGAGGTCGGCCGCGTCCTGGTTGGTCAGGGCCGACATGCTGATCCCGCGCTTTGATCCGGACGCGGCCAGAGCGTCGCGGCGCGTGACATAAAGCTCGGCAATCTTCTGCAGAACCTCGTCCTGATCGCCGCCGACCAGACGGATGGTGCCGTCTTCGCGCTTCATGTCGATGGCGCGGCGGACTTCCTCAAAGTGAAAGGCGTTGCGCGGATCGTCCGCATTTTCCTGATCCCGGTTGGCATAGGCGGCCTTTCCTTTGGGTCGAAGCGCGTCCAGTGCATCCGCATCTGGTGTCTCGCCACGGAACAGTCCGGCAATCTCACGATTGCGGGCCGTTGTCTGGCGGACCGTGGACAGCAGCTCCGGCATATCCTCCCTGGCCAGAACCCTGCGCAGGATCTCGACAGTATCACCGGCCTCAATGGATTGGGCCTGCTCCCGATCGCCCAAGGCCTTGATGGTGCAGCCGCTCGCGCGTTGCAGCTCCAGAAGCTGAAGCATCTGGCGCGGTGCGATCTGGCCGACCTCGTCAATGACCAGAACCGTGTTCTCGTCCACGGCCTGCTCGCCTTTCTCAAGGCGGTTAAGGAAGGGCATCATGGCGTAGCGCTGATGGATCCCGGCATCACCAAGCGCATCGGCCTGTCGCCAGGCCGTCGCAAGGCCTATGATCTCACGGCCCTTCTCCGAGAACCGGGTATCCCGCTTCCAGGCATCCACGAGCGGCTGAAGCAGCGTTGTCTTGCCAGAGCCGGCAACACCCGTGAGCATCGAAATCTTTCCGGCCTTCCCCAGGGCGTAGATCGCCGCCTTCTGGGACTGGCCGTGTTCGTTGCCGAAATCGAGGTCGCATCGCGCGATGGCCTCTGTGAGTTGGGCGTCCGAGAGGGAAGCACTGCGATCTGCCGAGGCCCGAACGGCCTCCTTGGCAAGGGTCTCCTCGACACGGATCTGTGCCGTGTTCGTCACGCGGACCCGGTCATTCTTCACGCACGACACAAGGCTGACCTGTTCGCCCCGAACCTCAAAGCCTTTGTCCTCGATCAGTTTGACCACCTGGTCGATGTCTTCAATGCCCCCGGGGATGCCCGCTCCAATGAGGCCGCGAGCGGCATACATCCTCAGCTTGTCGTGATCGAGAACGGCCGCCGTCTCAAATTCCTTTCCGAGATGCTTGGCCGCGAACGCATAGGCCTGCTCATGCCGGTCAGCGACAGATAATTCCGTGGCCTCAGCCGTGCCCATGACGCTGTGATGCTCCCAGCCAATCGCAGCGGCCCGTTCGCGCCAGGCCTGAACGTCATCGGCAGATTCATTCTTCTTCTGCCTGTGCGCCAGACTGGCCGCCTTGAGCATCTTGTTTTTCAGCTCGGCCGTCATGGTATTCCAGTCGTGCCCCTCCTTCTCGGCATAGGCCCGGGCGGATCGCGTCACCTCGGCCGTGCGGCTGGAAAAAGCGTCACAGGCCTCCTGCGGAACGGCGGAGATAACGGTTGCCTGCTCCTTGGCGTCGTAGGACTGCTCGATCCCGAGCTTGCGAAGCTCATCCGCCAGTTCCGCCTGGAAGAAGGCGCCGAACTCGTGCACGCGGGAGCGCAGGCGCTTCGTGTCCAGCGAACCCACATGGCCGCTCTCGGTTACAACCACATTGTAGAGCGAGTTATGGATGTGCATCTGCGGATCGCCACCGGTCGGGGCCTCACGCAGATAAGTCGTATCGGTCTCGGCATCATGCAGGGTCAGGGTCGGGCGCGACGTGCGGTGACGGTAGGACGTCCAGGCAACCTCCCCGGCCTCTTCTCCGTCTTCCCCGCCGTGACCGCGTCGGGCAAAGCCCAACTCGCGGGCCACATACTGCATGGTCGCGTCATTGGCCCGCTGCACAGCGTTCCAGATGGCGGCCCCTTCGGCCTGTGTTGGTGCAAACTCGGCAGCCAGAGTGACCGATTTGTGCGGGGCCATGGTCAGGTCATAGGCGCTGATCTTCCGCTTGGCCTGAGACCATTGCTCACCATTGTCAGCGCGCTTGCCTTCGAACAGGGCCGCAAGTGTGTCAGTCGTGGGCATGGCGCGCCGATCCACGCCGAGGACGTCCGCCATCTGCTGGCTCATGCCGGGATTGAACGAGGCCCGGCCATCACGGCCGAGGTAGTAATTCGTGAGGCGCTGACCATCACCGTCAGGCACCTTGCCGGTGTCCGTGCGGAAATCGTGCTCCGGATCCGGTGCCCCTTCGGTGAAGTAGGCGGCCACGAACTTGCCGTTACACTCCGCCGAAATCTTGCGGAAAGTCATCATGGCGTGTGGCCGTCCTCTGCCTTCGGACGAACCTTACGGCCTTCAAGGAGGTCGTTATTTCTAGCGGTCGTGTGGTCGATGCGCCTGATGACCGGCTCCTGATCCTTCATCAGCTCGACCAGGCGCGCGAGAATGTCGTCCAGTGTCGGGCCATCCCCCTTCTCCGAGGGGGTCAGAAGCTCGATCAGGATACTCAGCTTTTCGCTGATGAACCGGATCTCTTCTCCCTGCTCGTCAGAGCGCGAGAGAAGATGTTGAAGAAGCTCCCGATCCGAAACATCGGTCTCGGGAGCGCGGTCGGGGGTCTGGGGCTGATCTGTCATGAGAGCAGGATAGAAAGCCCTCATGCGACTGAGATCATTTCGTCGTAGCCTTCGCTAGCGCCAATGCTTTGTTCTCCGAAGCTCGCTGGACCCATTGTGCGTATCGCGCGCTAATCGAGATGGCATGGTCTAACTGCTGAAACCCTTCGTCAGAAAGCAACGTCTCGGCCAGCATTGCCACCTCTGTGCGATGTGCTCGCCACAGAGAGCCCACTAGCTTCGTAGAGTTCACAAGAGTCTGTAGGTCTGCTTGCTCATAATCTAACAGAACCTCTTCCATATCACGCGCCTCAACATGCAGAGGCCGACCCGGCAGGCTCAGAACCATATACCTCCCTGGTAGCTGACGCATTTCCTGTAGGCGCGTGAGGTCGGCAGGATCCATTGACTGAGCTTCCGCGATCGGGGGCTTTACCCCTGGCCGCGCATAAAACCCGTTTCGTCTGATGCTCGGAAGAACCTCTTTGGTCACACGCCGTCGAAACGTGACGGCAAGAGGAAGCTGGGACTTGACCAGAAAGTGGTACAGACCGCTCTCGCTAACCATAACCTGATCCTGCACGCCGCTCTCAGAAGGTAGCGCGACTATCTGCCTCTCATCATCGTCCAAACCCCGCGCTGCGCGGGTGGGTGAAGAATGACCGATAGCGCGGCAGATGTCCGTCATACGAAACCAAGCCTCTCCGTCCTTTACGAAGGTCGCGTAATCGACACCATTGAAGTCGAATAGCCCGCCAGATTTGAAGCTGGGATCTGCGAGGCGCGTGCACTTCGGAAGGCGCTTTTTGGTGGCCATGCTTGTCTCCTAATGAGGCAGCCCCCTCGCTGTGAGGTGGGCTTCTCTTCCTCTTTCGGCCGCCATTGTGCCGGGACGTTCTGCGACTTAGCGCCACCGCTTGTTCATAGGGGGGGGTGACAGATTGTCACACCCCCCCCTCTTTTGCCTCTCGGCGGCGAAGCCGTCCGCACCAACGGTGCAATGGTCTATGAAGAAGCTCTTTTCTATGCCGTGCTTACGCCGTGCCTTCGCCGCGCTCACGCCGTGGGGTCGCCGTGGTAACGCCGTGAACGCGCCGGACTTGCGCCGTGAAAACGCCGTGTGTATAGCTCCAGACGGCTGTATTGGGCTCTGGGACCATGTCACGCAGAGGCCGTCAGTCCCGCGCTGTGCCCAAAACGGACACACTTCGAGGAGACCGCCCGTGACAAATCCACTCCACGACCTGAAGACTTCCAGGAATGGAAAGCGCGCATTGCGGGACCGGGCGAGCCCACTCTACAGGTGGCTGCGCACCAACATGGCCGAGGTCGCCGACCTTCGTGAGACCGGGGTCGCAACGTGGAAAGATATTCTCGGCGCGGCGCGTCTCTCGGGCCTGAACGTCGAGGTCAGTCCGCGGATGGCGAACGTCATCAGCAATCAGTGGTACCGTCTTCAGAATGAGGCTCAGGGCCTTCCGGTGGATGCCAAGTCAGACACCTCGGCAGTGAGGCCAGAAAGGATTTTGCCTCCGAGCAAGATTGCTCCCGACTGGCGTCCGGACGAAATTGAGGCTCACTGGGCTGAACGCGAGGAGCCTGTTTCAGTGAGGCCAAGTGAACTGAGCAGCCCCAAAGACGCAACCGGACAGGCGCTGGTGTCGGCTCATCCGATCCGCGCGACACCTCCTGTGGCAATCGAAGACAATGAGAAAATTCCGCAGCACAGCAGAGATTCACGGAAGCGCCTGCGCGACAAGATCCGTGCCCGCAAAGAGGAAAAGTACCGTCTGACACCAGACTGATTTTCTTACCCAGGAGCATCTCAGTCGCAGATCAAGCGGTCATCATGGCTTTCGAAAGAGGAAGACCAGTCCGCTTCATCGGGAAGCGGATCACCTCAACAGGAGCCTGACTGTGACCAAGGACGCTGACGTTAAAGCCACCCCGTCTGCACCGGCCCCCAAGGCCACCGCCAAGAAAAAGCCCGTTATCTTCACAATCATCGGTCGTCAGCGGGTTGGCAAAACGACCCTGCTTAATGCTCTCGCACAGACCGTTCATGACCAGGGCGGAACGCCGGAGATCTGGAACACCGATCTCCTGAACCGCTCACACTCAATCTCGAATTTCCATGACGCGGATAGTCCGGCCGCAGGCGACACAAAGCGCCAGAGAAAATGGCTGGAAGAAAAAATCCAGTCTCTTATGGAAAGTCGCCATGACGCCATTCTCGACATCGGCGGCGGATGGACAGCCCTGCACGAGTTGATCAACACGGAATCCCTAAGCCGCGCGCTTGACATGATGGGGATCACGCTCTCGGTGGTCTTTCTGATCGGGCATGAGCGGGCTGATCTGGACTATCTGGAAGATCTCCAGAAAAAGAAGAAGTTCTCGCCCCGCAATTCCGCGATCATCATCAATGAAGGCCTCATCCCTCCTTCACTGGACGTGGATGACGTTGTTGATGTCGTTTCCCACCATCCAGCCGTCGAAGAGGCGATGGAGAATGGCGCGGACATCTTCATGTATCCGGCCGCTGAGCCAATGAAAGACGTGTGCGACCGGGCGATGACATTCTCGGCCTACGCCGCAGGCGAGCAGAAAGACGGCTTCCCGACTAGCTCCATTTTTGATCGACTGGCCATGGACCGCTGGTATCGCCGTGATTTTCCCGCATTTCTTCAGGAACTCGGCGCCAGTCGCCTGCCGAATATGCCTAAGGGCCTCCCGGTTCCGGCCGAAAGTGACGTGTAATGTCTGATGGCCTTACCCAGAGGATTTCCGACTGTCAGGCCAGATTTGAAAGCTCACTGGATGCGCTGCGCGAGCAGACGCATCGTTGGACGCTTCGGCCACGTTCACCTGAGGCCAAGGTTCTGGATGGCCTCATGATCCTGATGGAGATGAACAATCTTCATCAGGCCCTCCTTCTCAAGGATCGTGAACACTCGGAGGCAGCGCATAGAGCGCTGTTTCAGGAGGCCGAGACACGCATGGAGCAGTGCGTTGCCAAGTGCGAGAGCCTGCTGGATCAATGCACACGCTCGGCAACAGAAGAGGTTATTGAGGTCAGGCGTGCTCTTCATGAAGGCGTGGCAGCCTCTCGCCAGCTCCAGAAGATTGACGAAAAGACCGTCAAGGCGAAGGTCGCGGAAGTCCTTGGCACCGTTAAAGGCGAAATCGCCGAAAGCATGAAAGCGCAGATCGTGATGGCGGGCACTCGTGTTCGACGGGACGAAATCAGCAAGCGGGCCGGATGGTTCGCCACCATGATCGTGGGCGGAACCGTCTTCGGAATTATCCTCGATCACCTGATTTAGGTGTGTCCAAAACGGACACACCACCTCGGGCCAACAAGCGCTGTTCAGACAATACTCAAAGTCGCAGACTACAGGCGGATACTGACCACCCCAACACAGGAGTGCTCAATGCCGCCGCCCTTCAAACAATCCTTTTTGATTACAGGTCTGGCTTTCTCGGCCGGACTTGGCCTCAGCGGTTCGTGCCAGGCGCAGTCGATTGAAGTGCCGAACGGCCTGCCGGAAGTCCCGCATGTCGTCTATCCGGAAGTCGGCCTGCCGAACTTCACGGTACCAGCCGGGACAGTTCAGCAGATCGGCGGGGACGGAAAGGGTATCCAGACCAGTCAGCCAGTTTCTACCGGCTCGGACTCACTGCAAACGCTCTACAGCCGCTCATGGGGCTATCAGGCAGCAGATAATGCTTCCTCCATCGGCGTGAACCCGGCTGCCTTGGCCGCAACCTGCCAGGTCGAATCAGGCTGCCAGAATGTCTATACGGCCACCGGGTCTGGACACACCATCACGGGCGCGTTTCAGATGTCGAACGGCACGTATTCAGCGGAGATGAGTAAAGCGCTCGCTGCCAATCCAGGTCTCGCCAGTACCATCACGTCTGGAACGGCAGGCCAGCAGGATCCGGCAACACAGGCCGTTGCTGCCGCTCAATACCTGAAGGATGCCGCAACATCCCTACAAAGTGCCGGTGTCAGCAATCCTACGGCTCTCGATACGCGCGGCTACTACAACTTCGGCCCCGCTTCCGGGAAAGCTATAGCAACGGCCTCGGACGACACCCCGATGGCGAGCGTCTTGAACAGCTATTCGTCCACGCAGCTTCAGCAAAACGGCATCAGCGCGGGCGAGACGGTAGGCCAATGGCGACAGGCAACCGCTGACAAGATGGGAACCGGAGCCAATCAGCCTGTCCTTTCTACCTAACAAACGATAGAGTATTCCCATGAAAACGATGATCCCCTTGATCGCTTCTTTTGCTCTTGTCGGGCTAGCTTCTTCCGCCTCGGCATCAGGACTTCATGCCGTTCAGCCAGTGCAAGGTTATACCTGCATGGCGCTCAATCAGACCCAAGAGCAGGCCATGGATTTCGACCATCCAGCCACGTTTCGTCAGGGACCATCTGACACTGCGGCAGACGCAGGCTTAGCCGGTGCACAGGTCGCGATTAAAACGGGTGCTGATCCCGTAAATGGCTATCTTCCGACGCTCAGAACGGACTTCAAGCCAGCATGGGTTAAAGCCTCTCTGGTCAAGCCCTATGCGGTAGCATCAGACCCCAAAGCTCGCTGCGTTCCGGCCGTAATGTCTAACGGCAGCCAAGGATTCATGTATCCGAGAGATTGATTTCTTGGAGGCAGCCTCCGGGCTGCCTTTTTCGTATCCCCTGAGCCTGGACGTGGAGACACCGGAAGCCACCACGTCGCGGGCAATGTCACCCGGCTTTGCGGATCTCGGCGAGAATGGGATCGGCCTTTCTCTGCCGGGGACAGGGATGGGCCACATGGGCCGCTTCCAGATCCAGTAACCACAAAGACAGATCAGCCGGGAGAGAGGACGTGCCCTCCAGGCAGCGCCGGAACTGGTTGCGGTGCATGTCGCATTTCTCGGCGGCCTGACGCTCGGACCATCCGATCCGGAACAGGGCAAGAGACAGGCGCGGCCCGGTCAGGTGCTTCGGGCGGCTATCGAGAGGGGAAAGGCTCTTCGTCATAAGAGTATCGTGCCGCCGCGTTCTGCGACTGAGCGTAAAAAATCGCTCCTTCAAAATACGCATCCAGATAGGCCGCGAAGCCCGGAAAACCTTGCCATTTCTCGCAAAAACCGCTAATTTCTTCCTATGAGTTCAGCCAAAACCCTCTTCGCTCCGACGCCTTTTTACGCCCTTTCGGATGAAGAGCGCGCGCGCCGTCAGGATGCGGTCGAGTGGACTCTCGCGGCCCAGAGACGGCAGGGCTACACGCATGATCCCCTTATCGAGGATGCCTGCCAGTCGTTCGTCGCCGGACAGATCGACCTTGCTGAACTGGGGCGGAGACTGAATCCCGCCCTCTGACGCGTCGATGCCTTCCGCCCACGGCTACACCTACCCGAACGTCTCGGATGATCCTGACCAGACGGACGTTCTGCGAAACCGTCTCGGCCTGCGCCGCCATTCCGAGCTTCACCCCGAAGAGTACCGCCGCACCAGTCACAGGATTCTGGAAATCCGGATGGGTCTGGGGCCGTCCGGCTCTTTCGATGCCGACCACCTGAAGGCCATCCATCGGCATATCTTCCAGGACGTTTATGAGTGGGCCGGTCACATGCGCCACGAAAGGCCGGTCGTGGACGGGGCACGGGTCGAACCGATCGGCTCCATGCGGAAAGGGTCAACAACCTTTCTGCCCGGCTCCCATATCGACATGGGGCTGAACGAGGCCTTCAAGCCCATCCGCAACCCGGATGTGCTGAAGAACTCCACGCCGGAGCAGTTCGCGGCAGTCGCCGGAAATGTTCTAAACGAACTCAATTATGTCCACCCGTTCCGCGAAGGAAACGGCAGAACGCAGGAGGCCTTTCTTTCAGAACTCGGCCGTCATTACGGGCATAACGTGGACCTCTCCGTCATCACAAGAGCCCGCATGGTGTCCACGTCTATTGCCGGCACGCAGGATCCGGATCACCCTGCTATGGCGGCCTTGCTGACAGATGCCACCGCTCCCGCCCGTGCGCGTGCCCTAAAGGAGCTGATGCAGGACATGGGCTCTGGCCCTGCCGCAAGGCCGCTGGATGACCTCGTCATCCGCACGGCCGCGCCTGGGGAAACTGTCTCCGGGATCTTCAAAAGCCGGACCAGCCTTGCCGGTGCCTTCGAAATGCCTGACGGGATCGTGGCGGTCCCCGTCGCGGATCTCCGGAACGCTGTCCGACAGGATGGCGGATACACCGTTACCGTGCGATCCGATTTTGTGACGGCCTCTGCTGCTCCAACGCTTCGGCCCGTGCCCCGTCCGGTTATTCCGGCCGTCTTCGGGCCTGCGGAAGAGAAGCGCGAAAGCGCGCTCCTGGCACAGGCCAAGGAAGAAGGCCGTAAGGCCGCCGCCTCTCTTCATGCGTTCTGGTCGGCCCCGCCGTCCCTCGTCTGCCGCGACATCGAGGCCGCTATCCGCCAGGAGGGCGGCGATGCAGCACAGGCCTTCACCGGCATGAAGGCCGGAGGCCGTCATGCGGCGCTCGGGAAAGAGATCGAAAAGGAACTGCGCCACAATCCCACCTTCGCGCGCGAGCTGGGCAAGGTGCAGAAGGACATGGCAGCCTATGGCGACAGTCGGGAAAAGGTCCTTGCGTTTGGCGCCGCTCACGGTCGGGAAACAGAAATCCTGACAGACCTGGCCGGGACGGATCGGGAGATCGCCCGCCATGCCAGCCGGACTCCCACATCTGAACCGGGCTGCGCCCTGATTCAGACCCTGACCGGCCAGCCCGCCCTAAACGCCACGGCAGACCCGACAGGCCGCCCGTCTCTTTCGTCTGCCCGAACACCCGGCCCCGGCTGATCGCCCCCTGTTTTCCTAGACCCATCCTGCCCGTGCGGCGAGCACATTGTCGGCGACGAGAGTGGAACGACGGTGGCGTTTTCCTGAGCCCATCCTGCCACCGGCCAAGACAGGCAGCGGGACAGGCCGTCAAGCCCGGAGCGTCCTGAGCAAGGGGGGCAGGCTTGCGGCTGATGCGGGGTCGCGTGCGGCCCTGCAGCAGACGCGGGCCTGACACCTGCCGCCGAGGGTCGCGCAGTG
>Ga0157360_1000267_pt1 | contig 21232 bp, 14 predicted proteins | sample AttlaeALBM1_FD_111483 | JGI IMG/M metagenome (GOLD analysis project Ga0157360, IMG submission 111483) | Fungus gardens microbial communities from leaf cutter ant in Ribeirão Preto, State of São Paulo, Brazil - Atta laevigata ALBM1 | ecosystem: Host-associated > Fungi > Mycelium > Unclassified ... | reverse complement strand
CACGCGGTCAGCTTGCCGCCTGGCGCGACCCGCTGGAGAGCGAGGTGCGCTGGGACTATAACCCGCTCGGCCTGCCGGTGAGCGTCACCGACCGCATCGGGCGCACCCGGCGCTGGCATTACGACCCGCGCGGCAACCTGCTCAGACTCGAAAACGGCAACGGCGGAGAATACCGCTTTACATACGACGCCGCAGGCCGTCCGCTCAGCGAAACCCGCCCGGATGATACGTCGCGGCAGATGATGTGGGACAGTCGTGGATTCCTCCACGAACTACATGAAAATGGCAGGCCCGCCGTCGATGGCGGCATCGCCCGGCGTATACGAACCTTCAGTTACGATGAAAGTGGCCTGCTTACCGGGCGTACTACGCGCCATGCGGAATACCGCTATGACCACGACCTGAACGGTCAGCTCACCCGTATCCGGCGCACCCCGACTGCCGAAGGTGTTGCGCTGGGCATTGAGGGTGATGAAATCGACTTTACCCGCGATGCGTCAGGTCGCCTGGTAAATGAGTCTGGTGTTAACGGCGAACTCAGCTACGAATGGGATGCACTGGGCAATCTGACAAATCTGACCCTCCCCGGCGGGCAGCAGCTCTCCTGGCTGCACTACGGCTCCGGTCACGTCAGCGCCATCCGCTTCGGGTCGCAGCTTGTCACCGAATTCACCCGCGACCGTCTGCACCGGGAAGTGAGTCGTACCCAGGGCGCGCGCGAACAGTCCCGCAGCTATGACAGCCTCGGCAGACGTACCGCGCAGCGCAGCACATTTATCACAGAGGTGGCCCTGCCGGAGCAGGCTATACTGGATCGCCTGTACCGCTATACCGGGCGCGGCGAACTGGCGGGCGTCAGCGACACCCTGCGCGGGGAGGTGAATTACGGCTACGACGCTGAAGGCCGCCTGCTGAAGCATTATGAGTCCCGTCAGGGCAACAGCAGTGCGCTCTTTACCTATGATGCCGCCGATAACCTGGCCGCGAACGACGACCCGGTTACCGATAACCGCCTGCAGCACTGGCAGAATCTGTTTATGCAGTACGATGCGTGGGGCAACCTGACGCGCAGGCGCAGCGGGCTGTATGAGCAGCACTATACCTATGATGCCGAAAACCGTCTTCTTTCTGCCCGCGGAACGGGGCCGCAGGGACGCTTTGAAGCGCACTACCATTATGACGCGCTCGGCAGGCGCATCCGCAAGACGGTCACCACCAGCCACGGCACCAGTGATACCCGCTTCCTCTGGCAGGGATGGCACCTGTTGCAGGAGCAAACCCCGAACGGAACGTGCTGCTCTTACGTCTATGATCCTGCGGAAACCTGGAGCCCACTGGCGCGCATTGACCATCAGCAGGAAGAAACACGGGGCGCTGTACTGTGGTTCAGCACCGACCTGAACGGTGCGCCGCTTGAACTGACGGATGCGGCAGGGAAGCTAAGCTGGAGCGGGCAGTACGGTAGCTTCGGTGTGGTAAGACGTCAGACAGAAGGCTTTTACCGCATGTCGTCACAGCCGTCTCTTTCACATCAGCCGCTTCGCTATGCAGGGCAGTATGCGGACGCGGAAACAGGACTGCATTACAACCTGTTCCGGTATTATGACCCGCATACAGGCCGATTCATTGTGCAGGACCCGATAGGGCTAGCTGGCGGCTGGAACCTGTATCAGTATGCCCCCAATCCCCTCACCTGTATCGATCCTCTGGGGCTCGCTTATGATCCCATAGCAGAACTGGAAGGTCGCGGCTACACGGGAGTGGTTAAGACACCGGCAGGCGGGCTTGATTATTCAGGCAGTAACGCTCTGTATAACCTCAGGGAAGGTGTTAATCCCATTGTGCCTATTGAATATACTGGTGATTATCTGAAAGACTTTGAGGTGGCTAACTACAAAGCAGGCCTTAACCAGAAAACAACACCCAGTGGCTACACTTGGCATCATCTTGACGATTATAATCCTGAGACTAACACCGGCACTATGCAGCTTGTTAAAAGAAACGCACATCAAGGTATCAGTCACGTTGGCGGAGCTAGCCAGTACAAGGCCGCTACAGGCAGGGCTTATACTTTCCCGGCCAGGAAAAGGGTACATAACACTGCAGGAGAAAATTGCTGATGTATCTTTCAGATTCAGAACAGAAGCTTACAAGAGAGGAAATGGCGTCCTTCAATGCGCTTTTTGACAATCTACTTCCCCCATCATTTCAGGATTTTTATCTGGAAAACAATGGTGGGTACCCTCTCAATAATGAAGACGGTAATTTTTTTATGCTTGGAGGATTCAACCCCATTAAGTACGGCGAACTACCTATAGAGCAGCTTTATAACGATCTAACGAAATGTTTTGGTGAATTAAAAAAAATGGTGCCCTTTGCTTATGATGAGGGGGGGAACTGTTTCCTGTTGTCACTGAAAGAGGGGGATTCTTTCAGTGACATTTTCGTTTTTCTTATGGATGAAAAGGAGCTTGTCACTGTTGCTGATTCATTCGACGAATTTATTGAAGAATTATTTAGCTGAAAATACCCGCCTGCTAGTACCGTTGTGGCGGGCGACAGTTTCATTACAGGGTACGCGGATATCTGTTCCTTGTTGGTTTAGAACAGTGTTATGTAGGTATGACCTAATAACGTCCTGAATTTATGGCTCCCTGGACAATGTTAATATGACTTACTGCATTAACTTATACCGCTACTGACCGGATTTCTGAGCCCTGTAGGTGCCCCATATGCGCTTTACCTGGTTCACACAACATCCCGCAAGAGTCGCTGCGCGCGCAATTTACATACCGGCCTCGCCAAAAGCAATGATGCGTTCATACGTTTCGGCTTCCGGCCTGCGCCCTTTGTACTTACCTGAGGCCTTTGCCAGCTCCACGCCTTGCCGTTGCCTTTCACGAAAGGTTTCGTAGTCGTCCCACGCTATCTGCAGGGCTACTTAAAGCAGTATATTCTGAACGGACTCAAACACGATTCTGGGCATGCCGCCCCAACTGACGGCCAGCTCAGACAGATCCACGATGCCGGAGATGGCCAGCTTTGCCCCTTTAGCCTTTATTGGTTCAATCAGCTGCTCTGACTCCATAAGGGGAAGATGGCTGATGCGGTCATTTTTCTCAGCGACAACCGGCTACTCTGATTCAGGCATCAGCAACTGATCTGCTCTCCGTAAATCAATACAAACTGATGCCAGCAACGTCCGCTTCTGGCTATGAGTTCAATGGGTCGATGCAACGCTATCCTTAATCAAGGGGGACGTTAAGCAATACTGATTCGTTTGCCAGTTACTTAGAGGTTTTTCCAGTCAGGCAGATTATTGGCCTTCTTGCGCCATCTATGAAACGCTGCCAGCATTACGCCAAATAGAAATCCACTGAAGAGACTCCTTAATATCGCCGAGGAAGGTTGAACGCCCATCCCTTTCCATGTGAATAACCACATAATGAGTCCCCATACAAGGCTAAATCCGAATCCCATAACGAATGTTATTTGCCAAAATGAAGCGAAAGGTAATGGCGGTATTTTTAGTCCTAACTTCCATAACCCACGCAACAGAGGAGGGGCATAATTGCTGCGCCACATCTTTTTGCTTTCCATGATGGCAAGCGCACGCTCCTTTTTTCGCTCAAAACACATTTTTTTCTCCCTGAATGATCATTTAACTGTTTACGGGATCTGTATTGCGATTCCCGGCATTCATATCTGAACTGTGCTGACTTCACTTTCCATCATAACTCAAAACAGAGTGTTTAAGCCCGCTCCTTGCTCATAGCAGATCATGCGGCTCACAAAAAGCGCCACGTTGTGCAAAGGCTTGTTTCATCGCGCGAGGCTACTTTTTTCCTGTTGCAATTGTTCATGTTGCTTAAGCTCGTAGTCGTGAAATGCCTCAATCATGCTTCGGTATACCTTCTCAATAATGACTTCAGGAACCCCTGCTTCGGCGGGCTTTTCACGCGCTTTAGTGATGGCCAGCGCTATATGCTCCGCTGCCCGCACGGCTGAAGGCGTGGTTTTGAACGCGGCAGCGGCTTAAACATAGCGCACGCGCTGGACAATAATTTTGACCTGCTCACTCTCTATCTCATCAATATAAGCTTTGACTTGCTGGATTGTGGGAAGGTAGATAACGCGATCTTTTGAACTAGTTCATGAGTCTTTCAGTGTTGATGATCTGGCCTGTTTTTACCTCTACGGCGCGATATGGCATCAACAATTGATCGCGTTATTCCTTTTTGAACTTTATTTATATGATATTTTTATAACGAGATAAAATTATATAATCTCTTATTATCATGGACTTAGACTGTTATGAAGAGCGTTATCGATTCAAAAACATCCGAGAATTGCCAGCGTTATGCATTTAAATTATCAACATGGTTGATATATCTTTAATTCAGATTTTATGGCGATATGATGTGGGAGAACTCTGAATAGTGAGAACGTTTCTTATTCACCACTCCCGACCTAAGAAGGAAAACGAGATTATGGACGATTTCGCAGTTCGTAGCGCAGGCGGAAAACTCGCGCTATGGGTCTTCTGGATATTCTGCCTCTATTTTTGCTGGTCTCTGGCAAGTAATCTCTGGCTTGCCGGCCCGGTTGATATCGCATCAGGCTTCGCCAGCGGCGCAGCGCGATCCGTTGAGAGCGGGTTGAACACGGTGTCAGGCATCGTTGCATTAAGTGCAGTAGGTGCGATACTGGGCGCCATTGCCTGGTATACGCGTCCGCGTGATATGCAAGCGTGACGCTGGGGCACCACCGTTTTCACAGGATGATGTATGTCTCTTATCGACTGGCAGCTGCGCTTTGACAAATGGATGACGCAGCACTTTACCCACGCCGATGCTGCCCACGATCTCGCACACTTTCGCCGCGTATGGCAAACGGCGCAAACGCTGATGGAGGAGGAGCAGGCTGATGCGCTGGTGGTGCTCACTGCCTGCTACTTCCACGACATTGTCAGCTTTGCCAAAAATCATCCGCTGCGTCACACCTCTTCGCAGCGGGCGGCGGAAAAAGCCGCCGCCATCCTCGCCGCTGATTTTCCTGATTTTCCCGAAGCCGCAATCCCCGCGGTACGCCATGCTATCGAAGCGCACAGTTTTAGCGCGGGCATCGCCCCGCAAACTCTCGAAGCGAAAATCGTGCAGGATGCCGACCGGATGGAGTCCCTTGGAGCCATTGGCCTTGCACGGGTATTTGCAGTCTCCGGCAGCATGGGCGGGGCGTTGTTTGATGGCGAGGATCCCTTTGCCGCCGGGCGTGAACTGGATGACAAACGCTTTGCCCTCGATCACTTTCGCTGCAAGTTGTTGAAACTGCCTGCGACCATGCAAACCGCCAAAGGTCGCGCGCTGGCCATGCATAACGCCGATTTCCTGGTACACTTTATGGCAAAACTGAGCGCTGAGCTGCAGGGCGATTTTCAGCGGCTTGATGACGAGGTGCTGCGCCGCTACCGCGCGCATCCATCCTGAGGAGAGGAAACAGTGGCAGATGTGCATGATAAAGCGACGCGCAGTAAAAATATGCGCGCTATCGCCACGCGCGACACTGCCATTGAGAAACGCCTGGCGGGTTGCCTTGAGGCGATGGGGGTCGACTTTCGCGTGCAGGATGCCACGCTCCCCGGACGCCCCGATTTTATCGTTGATGCTTACCGCTGCGTTATCTTCACCCACGGATGTTTCTGGCACCATCATAACTGCTACCTGTTTAAAGTCCCTTCCACACGCACTGATTTCTGGTTAGAGAAGATTGGCAAAAACGTACAGCGCGACGCGCGCGACTGCGCCCTACTGCTGGAGCAGGGCTGGCGGGTCATGGTTGTCTGGGAGTGCGCGCTGCGCGGAAAACTGAAACTCAGTGACGAAGCGCTCAGCGTTCGGCTGGAGGAGTGGCTCTGTGAGGGACAACCGACCGCGCAGATCGACACACAGGGCATTCACGGTGCATTCTAACTTGCCATGACTAAAGCACATCACTCATAAATGAGGATATGTAAAGCTCTACACTTTAGTAAGTGAAATAAAATACCTTATATATTTATATCAACACCGCATTGAAAATAACCTGCTGCCTTATTTCTGCAAAGAGATAGGCAGAATTATCTTTTGTAGGCGGGTATATCATAATGGGCATTTTTATTACCTCCATTCCTCCTGCATCTGTTGAGCATAAAAAGCCTTTTTGATGCCTGATATTCAACTTTATAAATCCATTAAACCAGGCGAGTTTTAATGTTGTGCGCCGCACAGCACACCCTGCACAAGTTTTATTAATGCCAACGCTTGTTGTATTTACTGGTGATGAGATTAAGCCTTCTTCTTTTTGAGAAGCGGGCGGGTTGGATTTAAATAATCACTGTTTTTAGTGCGGAGGAGATATGCCATTTTGCGATTTTTTATCAAAAACAATTTATATGGTATTTGCTGATGATAAAAACGAGTCATTATTGCCTGAAGTCGACAAGGCGCTGGCAGTGGAGGCGTTATCGGGTGATGGGATAGTTGACGTTGCGATAGATATTCCACCGCAGGCTCTCACTGCAGTAAGCGGTGAGGATGCAGCGATATCCGGCGGAGACTTATCGCAGCAAAGTGAAGAAGCACAACATCTTAAAGCGACCCTTTATGGCGCGCTCAGCCGCAAGATGCCACATCTTTTCGAATACCGACATCAGGCATATCACATCTTCAAACCTGATGCGGCCGTCATTCGGGGTGTACAGGAAAAGCTCATGACCGTGCGTAGTACAACCGCGCCGGATACGCTTCTTGCTCCTGCACAACATTTTCTGCAACTCCTCTTATCCCTGCAGCAAAGCGACGATCCAGCCGCGAATGAGATACACCTTCACGCCTTCGATTTGATGCACGTGCTCTCCGATGCGCTGGAGGCTATCGCGGCTGCTAATAGCGTAGGGCATCTGGACTGGGAGGGGGAAATTGCCACAATGGTTGATGAGTATCGACATAAATTGATCGCTGCTCTCCCACCGAACATTACCCTGCGTCAACAGGCGGAAACTTTACTCATGGGCGAAAGCAGGGCGATAAGCGCAGAGTATCAGCGTTTCGCTCAGTTGGAGCAGTCACTCATGGCTGAAAGTTTGCTGACTCGCCAGCGGCTGGCAGACTGCCTGCAACAGCAGGCCGAAGTCATACTGGCTAAAGCCCGCGACGCGCGGCTCTATGCGATGAACACCTTACTTAAGCGGACAGCTTGCGCCGCCGTAGAGAGTGCCGGGCATGCGCCCGATCATATCCAGCTGCTTCATCATATTCTGCACACCGCCAATATGCTTGGAAGCCTTGCGGTGAGGTTGATAGAGGTTAAGGAACGCATCTCGCCTGATGAAGATAAAAAAGAGAAAAAAAAGGCGCAGAAGGTATGGCGTCGTGCCGAGGGCAGGTTGATAAATCCCACGCAGGGTGCAAAGAGTGCCGCTCCGGGCCAGCACAACACTCCTGCCAGAATAAGCACAAAAATGAATTACTCCCCCCAGCCAGCCTGCACCGACGCCCTCGACCGCGCGGTAAGAGATAGCGCACTGCTGCTGATTGACGAAATTCACCAGGCGGAACGGCGGGTAAAACAGATGCCGATGGTCGCAGGGGAGGTAGCAAAAGCGGTTGAGCACTACCTGCACGTGAGCGAATCCCGGCCCGGTGATGTGGCGTCTTTGGCGCTCAATCATCTGCTCACACAAGAGTTAGAGTCAGAGGCAAAGCGCTGGCAATCTGTCGTACAGCAGGGTCAGCAGCAGCTGGAAGCACTTATTTATCCTCTGACAGAGCGCACAGAAGATAAGTGGGCAGAGATATTTCACGGGGTTCTGTTCAAGACGCTGCGTGATCTACCCCAGAGTCAGGAGCCGGGCAAAACAGCGCAGCTCAAACAGATTGAGAAAATCATCCGTCACACTGCTAAAGGGTTGAGCCAGCTGACTCAGCAAATTCAGGCCGCTGTTGTTCGCCTGGCGAGACACGGCAACAGCGACAGACTTGAATTTAATACCCACATCGCGCAGTGGTTAGCGGCATTAAAACGGATGAAAGAAGACGTCAGAAATAGCGTCTTTGAGATAACGGGACGCTCGCTGGGCAGCCTGTCTTGTCGCGACAGGCTGGTGCGCGGCATAAGCGAATGGGCGAAAGGGTTGCGCCGGGAGTACTTACGGGACTTTCCTTTGCAGGAAAAAGTCGCGGCAGCCATATTATTTGATCGAACATTGCTGGAAATCGTTCAGGATAGCCGCCGTCACTTTGCAAATAAAACCGATCCGCAGGCCGAAGGCTTTATCAGCAGACTAAAACTCGCGCTGCAGCACGCTGCAGAGGAGACCACACTTTGTTCACCCACTCTGCAGGAGATAGTAGCCGGAGCGCGGATCGTGCCAAACGATATCCGGCTCCGGGTTAAGAGAGAGATAATCAGCAGCGCAATGTTAGCGGTGTTCAGAGAGGGTTTCCGTCTGGTAAGCGGACCCTTTTCTCTACCCGTGCGAGTAATGTTAAGCGGAGCACGAACCGGGCTGAACCTCTTTCGCAGACGGCGCAATGGCGATCGCCTAAGGCTGGATGAGCAGAGGGCGCGCCCTGAAAAAGCGCTCCCTATCGATAAAGTGTTATCGACAGTGGCGTTTCGTTTAACGCTGTCACTGTCACCATCAATAGCTACGGGAGGAGCAGGAACCTATTCCGATATACCGCAAGGCGAGAGAACGAAACAGATCCATACAGAGATTATCAAGCTGCCGGAGGCGCTGGCCTGGGGGGCTGGGTTTATCGGAACACGTACCATGATTATTAATACGCTAAGGCACTCTATCGAGCAGGCACTAAAGCGGGAAGTCGCGAATTTTATTGCAGAAGTGGATAAGACATCATTGCCACGTCGGGTAAAGCGCGCTTCAGACGATCATCATGCGGTTCACGGAAAAGGTTACTATCCTGCACCTGAACGAGAAACGGCAATAGATTCACTGCTTGAGAATAAAGTAAAAGAGACCTTATCTTTTACCGCTGAAGGGGCATTTCCGGCGCCCGATGCTATCCAGCAGTCGCCAGTATCCCGCTTATATAAATATAAAAGAGCGTCATACCTTTTCATCGCTGGGCGATATTGGCAGTTTCAGCAGACAGATATTAATGCAAATGTTCTGAAAGGGCATATTTATGCTCATACGGAGGGGAAGAGTGAGCATAATCCCTCGCTGCCTGTTTATTTTAGCGAGGAGGATAACAAATGGTATTTTTCAGGCAGCGGTGATCCTCAAAGTAGTGACAATATTTCCTCTGCCAAAAACAGTTATATTACAACCAAAGCGTCAGCCCGCCTTATCGAACAAGCTAGCGAGTGGCCTACGGAAAGTGCTTATAACTATCTCTGTATGGCTCATGGACAACAAGGGCAGATTTATTTTGACGGAGTAAAACACTTTATCTATCTGCGGGACAAATATTGGCCTGTGATGTTAAGAGGAGTTGACGAGGCTGCGATAGTGATCGGCAAAGCAACGCCGGTAACGATTTATCGTGATGCTGAATCGATAACCTGGGACGTGAAAAATAAGCCAGGTTGCAAAGGTGCAACCGCTGCGTTGTTATCGGATGTCAGGGGCTGGAATGCAAAAGGCGCTTATGAACTCACGCTCTCTGAAACCCCATGCGAGGGGCGTATTTATAAACAAAGCCATGGTCATCTATATATTTATCTTGCTCGTAGGTTCTGGCCCTGTAAGAAGTTAAGTGCGGACCTCTGCGGTGTATTTATTACCGCGTGGGGTATGAAAAGTGTCGTTATTATTAGTGATGTTAACGGCTACTGGGATTACGCGGACAGGACAGATACAGAAAAGTTTTACGCGTTTTTAGATATTCAAAAAAAGATTCTGGAATCTAAAATTGAGCCTGCGGTGAAAAATAGGATTAAAGCCTGTCTTGATGCGGTAAATTTTATATCATGGAGCAATTTAACTAATCAGGTGATTACTGTAATCGATACGGAGTTCCACAAGTTCTATTTGCATCCGGAAAATGAGAGTCTTATTGCGATAATGATGCTCAGAAAAATGATCCTCGATAGCCAGAAAGTGGCGAAAGGAATATTGAGTGGCACGGCCTACGGCCGCGAAAATTTAAGCTGGGATCGTCGGCTCCTCTCCTGTTATTGGGAAGCGTTCAATGTCGATATCACTGATGTCGGCGCGTTAGCCACTGCGCGTTATGCGCGTATGTTAGCTGACGATGCACAGGTTAAATATAATAAGCTTGATACAAGGATTCCAGCGGAAGAAAAGAAGAGATTGGCGAGGATTAATTCTAATATAGCCATATTGAAAGAAAAAATATGGCAAGCGGAAAATAACCCCAAAGAGTACACTCTAGCCTCTCATGCGGCGGCCTTCCATATAATATATAACGAGGATTTTAGCGCCGAGCTGAAGAAAAAGGAGAATGAAAAAGCCGTCGTACAATCCATCGTTAACAGAATGCAGAAGAAAAAAGATACATACTCTCAACTAATCCTCTCTTATAAGAAAAAATATCAGCAATATGAAGAGGGGATGGCGATTGGCGATAAAACCTTTACCCAACGGCTTGGGTTGCAGAGTGATAAATCAGATATCATTGCCGCAGCAAAAGAAGCCGTAGTTGAGTTGGCATTAAAAGAGGTAAAACTGCGGCAAAACTTTCTCCTTGAAGAGAGCGAAAGCGAGCGCAAGCAGATAGATACGCTTCGCATCGCCAGAGCGGCTGTCAAAGCAATATTGGTGCAACAACAAATCTATAACAAATTAGTAGAGGCGCTTGAAAAGATAAATATAGCGATGCCCGACGCCAGTGAGACTTATGCTGACATTGTGTGGGCGAACAGAATGGCGGAAGCGCTATATCCGAAACTGGGTGCTGAGGAAGAAAATGCTGCAGCACGTGATCTTCTCCCGACGATGCTGCATTGGTTGCAGAAGAACAAAAAGAGTGTTTCACATCTGAAAAATCTCCGCGCCCAAGCAATCATTGATGGATATGCAAAGAGCCGGCACCAGTTAAATCCATTGACAACCGAAAAAGAGATACCAGAAGGGTATACCTCCTTGTCAGAAATGCTCGGTGGCGAATATTTTTCGCGTAAATGGGATTACAACCAGCAGTTTATTGAATATAAAAAAAAGTTTAGTGGGTATGAAGCAAGCGAGCGGGTGAGGGAGTTGCTGATTATTTCAGCCCTCTCATTGGATCAAATTGCAGCGCCTGTCAAAAAAAGCGTCCGACTTGATGTCAGAAAGAAAAATAACGTCAAAGATGTCCATCCCGGAGAACTGGTATTTATTCAGCTTCAAAACAATGATTGGGTCTTTTTCTCTCTTTTCCCGGATGCAACTTTTAGTCGGCAATTTACCGATACGCAAATGCAAAGCAACCCATGGCTAAAAGCCATAGCCAGGCTTGAACCCCGTAAAGTTCATAGCCATGGGCTGGAGAGCACCTTTACCGAGGCCTTTTTTAAAAAAGAGTTCGGTCACGCCAAAGACAAAATTTACTGGGATGGCAAGCGACGTGCGGCAAAAGAAAAAGAGGAGCTTATCAATAACATCCTTTATAAAGAAGAGGATGGAATGAAATATCCAAATCCTTTCGAAGGCGCGAACTTTGGCGGTACCGAGTACAATGTTTATGAACATCAGGAACAACCACAAAATAGCCTTGTCGTCACGCTGAATATCAGTATGAAAAATGCGCTCAATCGTTCTGCTAATAAACTTAAGGCGGATCTCTATAAGCCCTCTGCGCTGCATCGTATTGCCTCTCTTTTTATCCCCTTTTATTCCGATATATATGGTTCTCTGACCGATGGTGAGTATAAACCCGATGGTTATGCCCTTATGGCCGACATTTTTGGCGTAGTGTGTGTTGCGGCGCAGGCAGGTGCTAAAATTGGCTCACTGATAAAAAATGCAAAAGGGATTGCTACTATTGCAAGAGAAGGGGGAGCGAGAGGTCTATCAGGCAGAGGCCTGTATAAATATATGATTCGGGAGCTGGCCAGACAGGGTGTTATTAATGCTGTGGAATTAGGGAAAATCAGTGCCAACTCGATATTTGATTTAGTTGATGCACTTATGCTACGCGATCTCTCTGGATATCTAGTGTCTAAAATTCGCTCTACTCTGATCTTCCATAATATTGTTCCGGGTACATCTGCCGCTCAATCGGTTGGTCCAGAGTTTATTCGTATGGATGTTGTGTTGAAAGATATGCATAAGCAGACGTTACGAGGCGGTGAGGTTTATATCAGCCTCGATCCGAAAACCAGGATGCGTGTTTATTATATCGAAACTGCAAACGGCATCTCTGAAGTGCGTTGGAGCCAGACAACTAAAGCATGGCGTACCGTTGATCCCAGCGATCCAGAAAACCCTGGCCAGATTATGCATCCTGAAGAGAGTAAATGGGTCGTTAGCCCTGATGGCACAAGCCCCGCCGTCCAGCCTGAGATGGGTGTACAAAACCTGCGTGATGATTTACCAGACAGAAAAATTTCCTTTAATATTCAGGACGCCAAAGAAACCGAAGGGGTAGATGCGCAGGCCCTGCTTAAAGAGCTTTACAAACGCGACTCCATCAAAATAGCTATGAATAATCCTATAGAGCGGAGCACCTATTCAATGGCTCCGGTGGGCAATTTCATGCTTGAAAAAGGCTTCGGCAACATTCGCTATCGCGGTATTGCCGTTTTTATAAACTCTGTGGATAAAATGCCAGCGAACCATTTTGTTGTTATCGGTAATAAAAATAATCGCGACTATGTTTTTGACCTTACGGCACGAAAATTTGCAAGTAGATATGATGAGTTTAGTGGTCCTGTTATTCTTCCGGAAGAGTTATGGGCGCAAAAATACGCTAATATCAACGGCGGCAGTTTAATTAAATACGCAGATTATAAATCCCGGGTAAAAGCGCATGAGATATTTGGTGACTATAGCGAATATACGTCTCATGGTCCTCAAGCTATTATTCCCAATGCGAAAGTACTCAAGCGGCCTGAATGGTATTACCCTGATTCATTAGCGGGAGATTCGGTCATTGGGAGAAGTGCTGATGTCGCGAAAACTACAGTGCCTGGAGCCATGCCGGGAAATAAAGTCATGTCATCGGTTCGCCGTAGCCAGTGCACCCCCCCCACTACTGACGATGCAGCGGATTACGCCGTCGAGGTCCTTGAAAATAGTGAATTGTTGAATCAAGAAACGGCAAATTTACTTCGCCAGGGCATGAAGAGGATGGCAGAAGAGGGCAAAGCGATCGCTCTGGCCACGGACTTACTCGAAACGCCTCGGCTGATTACCTCACAAGACGAGTTACTCTGCGTTGAGAAAGGCGCACTGCTGCTTCTCTTTAAGGCCGGGACCCCTCCAGTGCAACCCCATCACGTTATGGTCAGCGTCGGTAACGGGCGTTTTGCCGGCATAAATAACAGCACGCTTGATGAGATGCTCACCAACGAACCCCGCATTCTACTTGCTGAGCAGCTCGGTGACTTTACCGGCACTCAGGTCAAACTTAATACGGGCGGAGAATATGTGCAGATCTACGCTGCCAGGCCGACAGGGCTCATTCTCGCCGATAAACCTGCATTGCGTGACTTAGCCAATACCATTGCTGCTGGCGTGGACAGCGTCAGCGGTTTAACCGATTTACTGGCACAGGCGGGTAAACTTTCGCCAGAGCAGGCCCAGGCTTTAACGACAGCCCTTCAACCTGTGGTGACAAACCCCGCACCTCTCTATGGCCAACTGGGGGCCATAGAGGATGTGCTCACTTCACCCTTGAGCATTAAAACCCAGGCGGAGCTGATGGCTGTGCCGGAGGGGCAGCTTGTTACCCTTATGCAAAAGGGGAAATCAAATAGCGGTCATGTCATGTTTAGCCTTGGCGACGGTGAATTTGTTATCGTCAACCCTGCGCGGCTTGATGCTTCCTTAGCCGGGAAACGTTCAATTATCCATGCCAGGGATATTCCCGCCGAGGTGCTGCGCCGTAACGTTATTTCTGCCGGTGAAATTTCCCTGCAAAAAATGCGCGTGTCGGCGCTACTGGGATCAGGGGGCGCTTTTTCTGTAGAGGGCAGCACGCTCTCAATTAAGATCACCGGCGGGCCTGCTGCGGTAAATGGTATGCATGCGCAGGAGCTGGCGGATACCATCCGCGGCTTAGCAAAATGCGAAAATTATGCCGTTGATTTAGGCAGCATAAGTGAAATTGAGTTTTATAGCCATTTTGGTGCGCTTGGCCGCGTCCCCATCGGCAAGGCGCTGGCCTGGTGCCTCAATAAAAAGGTGACGGCTTATCCGGCATTTTATAGCCCTAAGTTACAGGGCCAGGAGGCTTTACTCTCCCAGGCCAAAACATTTTTACCCGAGGATTTGTCTGCAGATGAAGTTGCGCTAATGATCAGGCGGCAGAGTCGGCATTATGAATTCTGGAATCATATGCGCTCATTGTTCGGCGATAAGAGTGCAACAGAAAGTGTGGAGATGAGCAGCGAGCTTAGAGAGCTTTTGCTGCAGGTGGCTGATTACATTCGCGGCAAGATTTCAATAGATGATTTTTTGGATGCTATGCCTCATTTTACCAATGGATTGATGATTATGAAGGTTGGACTCAACCTTCTGTACAACCATGATGAGGCCGGTTTTGACGGCTACGTTTCGCTAAGTTGTGACGTATTAGGCGCAAGCCGGTTTGGCGCGGAGTTAATCATCCATTTTCTTGAAAAGTAAGACGTAGGCTGGGTTACTGCAACGTCGTCAAGAATCACAGGAAGTATTACCCTCTTCAGCAGGGTGATACTTCCTTTTTTATGACGACATAGAGAGGGTTATTTCTTCGCCTCACAGGTCGTGATCACCGGGGGCGTCGGCAGAAGATATTTGCCGAGTGTCACCAGCACCACTGCAAAAATAATCACCCCAAGCGCCAGCCACTCAATTGACGAGAGGTGTTCATCCGCAAAGGTGGTGCCGAGCAGCACCGCTACCACCGGGTTGACATAGGCGTAGCTGGTGGCGACAGCGGGCGTGACATTACGAATCAGGTACATATAGGCATTAATGGCAATAATCGAGCCGAATAGCGCCAGGTAGCCGACGGCGAAGAAACCTTCGATGGGCGGTACGGCGGTCAGACGTTCACCGCTAAGCGCGGAAGCCGCGAGCAATACAATTCCGGCGGCCAGCATTTCAATTGCGCCCGCCATCATGCCGACCGGCAGTTCAATGCGCGAACCGTAGACAGAGCCAAACGCCCAGCTGAGCGAGCCAATTAAAATCAATCCGGCGCCCCACGGGTTGCCGCTTAAGTTGCCGCCGCTATTCAGCAGCACAATCCCTGCCAGGCCAATAGCGATACCCAGCCACTCCAGCTTGCGCGTGGCGATACCAAAAAAGCGGCTGAAGCAGAGGGTGAAGAGTGGAACCGTCGCCACCACCACCGCCGCGATACCGGACGGAACATTCTGGTGCTCCGCGACGGTAACAAAACCATTGCCTACCGCCAGCAGCAGCACGCCAATCAACGCTGCGTTGAGCAGGGGACGCAGCGGTGGCAGCTTGTGCCCGCTGAGCAGCAATACCACCGTTAACAACGTACCGGCGCAGAAAAAACGCGTACCGGCCAGCATAAACGGCGGCCAGCTCTCAACGCCGATGCGGATAACAAAATATGTGGAACCCCAGATAACGTACAGCGCAAAAAGCGCGCCGATCAGCGGTAAAACCTGCCTGAAACGCATAACTCACCACGGGAAAGGATAAGAGGCTTATAGTTAACGATAAAAGTATTTCTATGGCGAGGGGTTAATCACACCTTGAGTGTTAAATATTTGTTGACATTATGTTCACTCGCCCAACAAGGTTATTTTCGCCTGCTATCTTTTACCGCATACTATTACGCGTTGAATACCCGCTGGGCGGTTTGCGCAGCTTAATCAAAAGGAAGACATTTTGGCAGGAAGTAGTCTATTAACCCTCCTTGATGATATCGCCACACTGCTGGACGATATTTCGGTAATGGGAAAACTGGCGGCGAAAAAGACCGCGGGCGTGCTGGGGGACGATCTCTCCCTTAACGCACAACAGGTTACCGGCGTACGCGCTAATCGTGAGTTGCCGGTTGTCTGGGGGGTAGCGCGTGGCTCACTGCTCAATAAAGTGATTCTGGTGCCGCTAGCGCTGCTAATCAGCGCCTTTATTCCGTGGGCAATTACACCGTTACTGATGCTGGGCGGAGCCTACCTATGCTTTGAAGGGGTAGAAAAAGTGCTGCATACCTTCGAAGCGCGAAAGCATAAAGAGAGCCCGGAGGCGCGGCAAAAGCGGCTGGAAGCGCTGGCAGCGCAAAACCCGCAGCAGTTCGAAAAAGATAAAATCAAAGGTGCCGTACGCACCGACTTTATTCTCTCGGCGGAGATCGTCGCCATTACCTTAGGCATCGTGGCAGAAGCACCGCTACTCAACCAGGTACTGATCCTCTCCGGTATTGCGGTGCTGGTCACCATCGGCGTATATGGCCTGGTGGGGATCATCGTCAAACTGGATGACATGGGCTACTGGCTGGTAGAGAAAAAGAGCGCGCTGGCCCGGGGGGTGGGTAAAGGGTTGCTGTTTGTCGCACCATGGTTGATGAAGATCCTGTCGGTAGTCGGCACGCTGGCCATGTTCCTTGTCGGCGGCGGGATTGTGGTGCATGGACTTCCCCCGGTACACCACGCCATTGAGCACTTCGCCAGCACGCAAAATGCACTGGTGCAGGCGCTGGTGCCAATGGTGGCGAATCTGCTTATCGGCTTTGCTATCGGTGCAGTGGTCATCGCCGTGATAAAAGGAATTACCCGCCTGCGCGGCGCGAAATAAGCTGCGCCTATTACGCAAAACGCAAAAACTTCGTCTATGGTGAAAACGTTTCACTCTGATTCAGGAGGCAGGTATGGTCTTTGTGGTCAGTGATGAGGTTCAGGCTAAAAAGGGTGGTCCGCGCATGATTGTCACCGGTTACGCCAGCGGTATGGTGGAGTGCCGGTGGTATGACGGCTATGGGGTCAAACGGGAAGCCTTTCGTGAAGATGAGTTAATGCCTGGCAAAGGGCAGCGTATTCACGAAGAAGCATAACCAAGGAAACGCCCGGCGATGCTGGGCGTTTTTCTTGGCAACCGGCGCGCGACAACAGCAGTTAACCAGACTTTTTCAGGGAGCCTCTGTGCGCCACTCCACGCTTAATCCTCTGCCCGGGCAGGGCAAAGACGCCGGACGCTATGACGATCCCGCATGGGTGGTTAACTTCTGCTTTGTGATTGTTATGGTCTGCTCGACCGTGCTGACCTGGCGCGAAGTGATTGTGCTTGAGAATGCTTATAAAACGAGCCAGCGTAGCGCACTGGAGAATGTAAGCAATGCGCTGGATATGCAGATGCAGGTCGGCATCGAACGGCTGCTCTTTTTCCGCCACACCATGCAGGCGGCGCTACAAACGCCGCTCGAGCTCAATATCCTGCGAAAACGACAGGGTGAATTTGAAAGTAAGCGCATGCTGGCCGAGTGGCAAATCGGTCGCGATAACCAACGCACGCTGCCGGTATATGGCGTTTCGGACTATTTTGTTGCACAAACCGCGCTGCTGAACCGCGACAACCCCAACCTGCACAATGAACTCACCGCAGCGATGGAGCTGGGCTACCTGTTTCGTCTCTCAACCCATGCGCAGATGCTGCCGCGCAACGCGTGGTATGTCTCCCGCGGCGGTTTTTTTGTTACTACCAACAGACAGGCAGATGAACAGCAGACGCTCTCCACTTACTACCGCCTGCTGATGCGTCCGTGGTTCGCCGGTCAGCAGCAGCGGCAAAACCGTGGGCGCGGCGTACTCTGGTTCAGCGACCTGACGCCGGGCAGTGAGCATAATGGCTTTGTCACAGCCAGCGTGCCGCTCGATTATCAGGGCGACTGGTTAGGTGTACTGGGGGTCAGTTTCCCCATTGATGCCATTCACGCGCAGCTGATGGACGCCAGTGGCGGCGAGATGGGAGGAGATAAGGGCGAATACCTGCTTTATGACAGCCATCTGAAGCTGCTCGCCAGCACCTCCTCCTTCGATAACGCGCAGCACGCCTTCAGCGTTGAGGATCGCGCGCGGCTCAGGGCGGAAATGGAGAGTGACACCCTCGGCGGGCTGCGCCTCGGCGCGCGCTACGTTAGCTGGCAAAAGATGAAACATTTCGACGGCGCGCTGGTGCGTGTCCATACGCTGCGCGAAGGGATCGCTGGCGATTTTGGGCGTATCAGCATTGCAATGGCGATTTTATGGCTGCTGTTTATGGTCATGCTACTAACGGCGTGGGGAGTCATTCGCCGGATGGTGAAAAATATGTATGCCATGCAGAGTACGTTGCAGTGGCAGGCCTGGTACGATCCGCTAACCAGGCTCTGCAATCGCGGCGTTCTGTTTGAACAGGCAAAAACCCTCTCACAGCAGGCGCGCGCGCAGAAGCGTCCTTTCGCGGTGATCCAGCTCGATCTCGACAACTTTAAAGAGATTAACGACCGTTTCGGTCATCAGGCTGGGGATTTGGTGCTGTCGCACACTGCCGGGTTAATCAGCAGTAGCCTTGATGAGCAGCAGGTTGCCGGGCGCGTCGGCGGCGAGGAGTTCTGTATTCTTCTGCCTGATTGCCCATTGGGGGAGGCCGTCACAATAGCAGAACGCATCCGCCAGCGTATCGCCAGTAAAGAGATCCTTATTCATAAGCACACCACTATTCGCATCAGCGCCTCGCTGGGAGTGAGCGAGGCGCTGAAAGAGGCAAGTTATGATTTTGAGCATCTTCAATCCGTTGCCGACCGGCGACTCTACCGGGCCAAGCATAATGGGCGTAATCAGGTTTGCGCCAGAGATGAAGCGCCGAAGAGTTGATTGAGGCCCTCGCGCCAGCCGGCTGCCCCTTCAAGCTCGGTGTGGTAAACCCGCTCAGGAGTATCATGGCGCAGCGTCACGCCTTCACGGTTCAGGCCCCGGACGACAACCGCATAATCAACGCTGTCGAGTAGCGGCGCATCGTTCGGACCATCTCCCAATCCGATGGTAGTAAAGTTAACACCTGAATAGTGCTTATATCGCTGCGTCAGCCAATTCACTGCCTGATCTTTGCCGCCGCGCTCATCCAGCACGTGCCAGAAACGCGCCCCCTGCACAAAACGTAATCCAAGCCCGGTTAATGCATCGTCAAATGCTGCCATCTGAGCATCACTATCGCGCCAGATTAATGTTTCAGATGCTTCCTGTAACTTAGCCAGCGCCGCCTGCGCGGGCGGCAGACCGGTGACTTCTGCCAGAACACTCTCATCGAGGTCAGAAAAGGAGGTAAATTTCCATCCGTGCGTTTCACGCAACGTATTCAGCACGCGGGCAACCTCATCATGAGGCGCACCGTTCATCAACCGCGGGTAATTCTCATCTTCGTGCCAGGCTTCATCCAGCTGAACTACCGCGCCGTTTTCTGCAATGAATGGTAGGCCTTGCAGGTTCAACATTTTTTGCAGGGCGACCATTTCGGCTGCGGTCTTACTGCTGCATAAAATGACCGGAATGTCATGCTCGCGCAAATGGCTTAGCCAGCCGGCAGCAGCCTGCCATTCACCGGTATGGCTATCCATCAGGGTGCCATCCACGTCGGTAAAGATCAGTAATGGATCGTCCAGCTTCGGCATTATTGGCTCCTTGAAGTCAATCGGGCACTGTATTTATTTCATAATGAAGGGGAGTGCTCTTCGGCTAAATGCCTGTTTTATCGATATATCTTGTCAGAGCAAATAATAGCCTATAGAGTGGGCTCTACATCAGATTCCCCTGATGTGCGAATTTTGTAAGTGCTTCTTGCGTAAGCAAGTTTCCCCGGTCGTTAGCCGACCGGGGTATTTCTTTAGCGGTTCGCTTCAGTAATGCTGAAGTCATGTACATCCAGCTCAAAGGCCTCTGCCAGTTCCCGCCAGGTATGATATTCACGCCCATCGACGCTAACGCGCTGACCCTCATCGTCATCAATGCGCTGCACTTCGCTTTCGCTGATCTCATTGATGGCCGCCAGCAGTGCATCAATATCTACCTGCACGTCACGCTTGGCTGTCTCGTCGTACTCTCTTTCCGTTTTCATGCTATCACCTCATGGTTGCGTGCTGAGCTTAAGTATAGACGTTAGAAAAAAAGGGCAGCCACATAGCACAACGCTGTCAGCCTGCGCGTTTTGATCTACACTGGCGTAAATGTGACTGGAGGAGTGATTATGAAGGTTAACGATCGGGTTACGGTCAAAACGGACGGAGGGCCACGCCGTCCGGGTGTTGTCCTGGCTGTTGAAGCATTCAACGAAGGTACGATGTACCTGGTTTCTCTTGAAGATTACCCGCTCGGTATCTGGTTCTTTAATGAAAAAGATCACCCGGATGGGGTCTTTGTCGAGCTGGCTGAATAATTTATCGCCCTCCATTGCGGAGGGTAGATATAAGAATTTTTGCGTTAACGCATATTCACAAATATACCGTTAGTAACATTATCTGTTAGCCGCACTACATGATAGATGACTTGTTTATTGTGCGTTTTGATTTTCCTTTTAATATTTCCTTTGTGTGACGATACTGTTTTAGCTTTAATATTCATCTGATCGGATATTTGAATAGTATCTTGTCCTGACATCCACATTTTTAGCATGCTTGATTCAGTCCGACTTAATGAAAGTGTTGGTAGATTGATCGTGCCGATGCTTTTTTTCTCTTTGCTCAAATAATCGCCTAAAATATTGTCCAGAGACTCAGGTTTTATCGATTTTGAGCTAATTAACAGGTTCTTACGGACCAACAGGTACTCATCAAAATGGATGTTGGCGATGGCCATAAAGACGATAAACAGTGTACGGGGATGCTGATTAATGACCTGCTTAATATGCTGACTGCTGCTTGGATCATGAATAAAGCAGTCTTCATTAATAAACACCACGGAAGGTTGAAATGTGGCGCAAGCTAATTCGAGTTCATCAACAGATTGCACATCGTTGATATCTCGTTTTTTTACTCCCCGGCTTGTCAGATACCCTGTTAATCCCAACCGGGTATAACTGCATAAATCCATAATAATCGTTGACATGGCATACCCTCACTCAATGCGTAACGAT
>Ga0157360_1000266_pt1 | contig 21277 bp, 21 predicted proteins | sample AttlaeALBM1_FD_111483 | JGI IMG/M metagenome (GOLD analysis project Ga0157360, IMG submission 111483) | Fungus gardens microbial communities from leaf cutter ant in Ribeirão Preto, State of São Paulo, Brazil - Atta laevigata ALBM1 | ecosystem: Host-associated > Fungi > Mycelium > Unclassified ... | reverse complement strand
GTCTGTCTCTCTGTTAAACCACCGCCTTGACCGTGACGGGCAAAAGGAAGAGTCAACCTTGAGTAAAGATGAGATGAAAAAAGCAGAGCAAATGGACTTGAGCACCCATACGCCAATGATGCATTGGTGTGATAACACTGATTAATAAAGGTTTATTTCCACTAAATCATAAAAGCTATATTTTAACCTACACTTATTTAATTGACTGATTTTACGATTATTGTTTGCTGTACTCATCCAGCATTATACTCCCTCTGTTTTCCCATCCTTCTAATAACACAGGGATCTCCATGAGCCGATACCATGTATCCAGCAGTGAAGGCCAGTATGAGAAAGACTCTGGCGAGCAGGTTTTGGCTAATAAGTTGGGGATCGCGACTTCTGATGAGATGGATGAGGCTGAACTTGTCCTGTTAGAACAACTCTACCAGTCTGTTTTTGAAGAACAGTTCCCGGAAGGACAGCTCAGCGTAGCCATGCTAAAAAGCTGGCATCGCCGCTGGTTAGGCAACATCTACGAGTGGGCCGGACAAGAAAGAGCCGTTAATATCAGCAAAGGCGGCTTTATGTTTGCCCCCTCAGCACAGTTGCCAAAACTGCTGAACGAATTCGACACTAAGTATCTGGCTCAATACACACCGTGTAGCGGCATGGACGAAGAACAACTCATCACCGCTATCGCCATCACCCATGTCGAGCTGATACTTATCCATCCATTCAGAGAGGGAAACGGACGCCTGTCGCGACTGATAGCCGACGTGATGGCCGTTCAGGGTGGGTACAAACCGCTGGATTATCAAAGCTGGGAGCAAAACAAAACCCAGTATATCTCTGCTATACATGCAGGTGTATCAATGGACTACGAGCCGATGAAACACTGGGTCAGAGAGGCATTAAGAAGGTGTTAAACAGCAAGACGCAAATGAGCAAATTTTTTGCGCGTGGTTTCAAGTGAGGCTTCGATCTTCGCGGAGGACTGCCCCGTTTCAACAGCCGTAGATGTTGCTACTGAGCGAACGATGTCGGCACGAGATGGCTTTACGTAGGTTGCCTGCGTTTTTTTGCTGTTGCTCATAATTACTCCTGAAAAGCAGAATCTGGGCTGAAAGACACCGTTTAAACAGTATACCAAAACTTCTACGCGAATTCACATCAAGCCCTGTCAAAGACTCACTCATCGGCCCAGCCCTTTAAGTAGTACATCAAGTATGAAACGGTTAGCTAAACGGGCAACATCCTTATCAGAAAGATAAACAACTAGGCTGCATCCAAACTTCGATCAATTAAATAATCCTCTGCACCGAGTTTTATCAGTTGTGTTCTTACTGCACGGCTAAACGGTGCATCGGCCCGGGTTCTGGATTGGAGTTGTTCTATTTGTCGTTCAATAGTTCTCATGGGGGCTTCATTGCCCAGAGGGTCTAAGTCTTCAGCACATTGGTGAATCGTTTCAAGGAGTTCTTTAGCTTCCCTCATAACTTGAAATCGTGCTTCACGCATTCTCTCCAAATTCAGGCCATAAATGATGCCAGATTGCCTAATCCTTAATGCTGCCTTACCAACGCAGAGCTTACTTGAAGTAAATCTACCGCTGTCGTCGTAGTCTATATAGTTGAGGTCAGCTTTAACTACAGGGTCTAGCAAAGTGACTTTTTCATCGTTAATACAGCGATTATCCCAACAGGCTTTAGGGCTATCGTCTAGCAGTGGGAACCAACTGCCTTTTCCTACCGTGTTACCTGATTCGTCAGTGTTTAAACGATTACAATTCTGAGCAGAAAGCCTGAAGTTTTCCCAATCAAATGCGAGCCACGCATAACCGTCCGCATCGACCAAATCTTCTGTCCTTTTTGCTTCAGCCTTAGGTCGGAAATGATCTACATCGAAATTTGCACCTGCATCTTTAGCTTCAGAATACCAGCACTTCCCATAAGACATTTGGGCTAGGTATTTAGAAAAGCCTCTCCATATATGAGACTTTTTCTTGATGAAACCTTTCCTCTGCTCAGGGGGAAGCTGTTCCAGAGCATTTTGTGCACGTTGGGCAACGGCAAGTACCTTTGCAGGAATAAGCGTGGCGTCTCGTTTGATGTAAATCATTAGCAATCCTTCTTAGCTTTAAGCGCCTCAATTACATTTTTCATAGCGGCTCGTCTCTGAGCCGCTTTATCCGGTGTTAAGGGTGGTTTATCGCTGTATCTTAAGTCTTGCCATGCTAAAAGAAACTCACTGTATAACGGGTCCCTGTTTTCAAGTGAAAATCCTAGTCTATTTAGCTCATCATTAAGAAGGTCAAGTTGGTTGTTCTGATCTTCCGTTCGATTTTCGATGTGGACTAGTTCGTTCCTATCGTCCAATAACTTTTGGGTTTCCAGATCCAGTGTTGTATTTAGACCAAAAATCTCAGTAAGTGTGGCCATAAAGCCAGCGCCACGAGGATCTATGTAAGGCTCTTGTGAGTGAACATTATGTTCATCGTCACGCCACATGACTTGTACTTGCTGTTTCTTCAGTTCGGCAATAGCTAAAGGATGGTGTGTGACCATTAGTAAATGGCTGGTTTCATGGTTGGGTACGAATTCACGCAGGAATTTAAGGTATTTAACGGCCCATGACGGATTAAGGTGGGTGTCAGGTTCGTCGAGTAAAAATAAGGAATCTTTGCCACCAGTGAACTTGAGTAGGCCCAATACGGTTAATAGCTGCTGTTCCCCTTCGCTGAGTTCACGAAAAGTGAGAGGTTCTTTGCTGCTGGATACTTTCACTCGTATGCTGACTTCAGAAATAATTTCCGACAGAAGAGTACTTTCAAGCATTTTAAACAGTTCGTCAGCACTGAGATCTTTAGCAAATTCATGTAGTGCGTTTACGTCAGGTAAAAATAGATGAAAGAACTCATTACGAATATAACTACCCGTTAACGACGTATCTTCTTGACGGGTTACTTTTATCGGTGACAATGTGTGCTGTATCAATTCATCCAAAAATCGACGAACTACACCTTGTGCTCCCCAGAATAATTCCCCCTTCTGCTTAGCCCACTCAGGTTGGCGCATCACAAAATGAATACTGTCCAACCCCTCAATACCCAAATGTTCCTTAATAAACTTGCGCTGAGGACTATTTTCATCTGAAAGGAAAAATGCCAAGAGCACAAACTGGCTGTGATAGGGTTTGGCATAAAATAGAGAACGAATATCTGCTTTCAAGTCAAGCTTGTTGTATAGTAGGTTTCGATAATAATCATCACGATGCTTTCGAAAATATTTTTCTAATCTATCCGATGGTCCGGAATAATAGGCGAATAGAAAGTTAGGTAGAAACTCTGCTTGTTTAGTTTTTTTGTCGCGTTTCACTTTAGAGAAGGATGTAAGCTTAAAATCCGCTTTGCTATCGTGTTTATCTTTGACATAAACTTGGTATTGTTTTGCTAGCGTTCCACGGTCTGGATCTGCATCAACCTTGACGTCATACCACTTAACCCCGCCTTCCTCACCTAATTGATAGTCCAACTCATAAGAAAATGTTGGTGCTTCACCTAAATCAAGATTGCGAAATATAGCAACCAAGGCTTCTAGAACATTGGATTTACCGGAACCATTACGGCCTACGACAACGGTCATCAGGTGGTTTTCGTCAAAGTCCACTTTCACGTTTTCAAGATTTTTAAAACGTGAGCGAATATGCAGTTTGTCGACTTTCATGGGCTGTCCTTAGTTCTTTGCTTTACTATTAGCCAAGGCGAACCAATCTTGACTGTCGCCACCGCGCTCAAGCTTTATAATGGACTCTTCGATGGTAAGAGCGTCACGAATATCCAGAAAGAACTGTTCCAGTTGCTCAGTACTGCTATCGTTAGGGTAGCCAGCCGCCACTAACAACTGCTGACCACTAAGCGGTTCACCAGCTTGCTTTAACGCTTCAACCACTTTAATGGGATTACTCATACGGTTACCTGTTTTTTTGACTACCGCGGTGCGCTTTGGCTTCGGTTGTCTTTTGATGACTTCACGTTCGGCCATAATTTTTTCCAGCAAGACTTCGGCGCTGTTTTTTCCGCGAATTAAATCTGGATTAGCGGCGCGCCAGTCAGCAGTAAGTTCACCCCGAAAAGCTTTGGCTAAGATGGATTGAGAGATTTTATTGACACGATCTAGTGCGGCATTGGCTTTTTGCTCGATACTGTCGGCAAAGGCGAAAAGCTGTTCTACATGGCGGACGACTTCGGTTTGTTCCTCTGTAGGAGGAACTGCAATCACTAGGTTGCTTACATCCCCAATCCTATAATGTTTAACGCCTGTACCTACAGCTAATTCTTCTGAACGTTTTCTAAAATTCGGATCCATTAATGAAATTAGTAAAAACTTGGCAGACATGTATCTTTCAACAGGACGAATGAGCATGGTCCTTTGACCCAAACATAACTTATTTTTCGGCGGAATAATTGCTGCTTCACCTATAGGTGCTTCACGTGTAAATATTATATCGCCTGGTTCAGGTGGACAGCGACGAGACCAATATTTGTATGTATCATTAGATACAAACTTCAAATTATCCCAAATAAATTTACCATCGCGAATATTCGATGTTCTTATCAAGGGTATGCCAACATCAGTGTATGGGGCTGTTTTGTTATGACAGTCAACGATCATTAACACACAATCTTCAAGTTGGCTCCATGACCACATTTCAGGCAATTTTACTTCATTAAGTTTGGTTTGATTTGAGTATTCTTTAACCCGTTTTAACACGCGCTTAACTTCATTATGATCTGGATTATTTTTAATCCAAGATTCTTTTTCTTTTTGGATATTGTGTAGCACATTATACAAACATTCAGTTTCTTCCCGCCACTTCTCCGTCAACTTGCCACTTAAAGCCGCAGCGAGCACGGATTGGCGGAGAGTTTTTAGAATCTTAGGTATGCGCTCAAGGCGGGATTTGGTAGTTTTCACCTGCGCCAGCAGAGCGTCAAGTTTATCAGCAATCATTTCTTGTTCGGCTAGCGGAGGAAGCGCTATATATTGACTATATGCATCTTCCCTGTTTAAACCGGGTATTGCTGTAGATCGATTCAACTCTGTTAGAGGTAAGGTTTTAAGCTGATAAAACCAATATTTTAATGGTTGGCCAAATAGATTATCCACATAATAAGTTGTATCGATTGGGAAAAATGGAGAGTTTGATAGATGCACTTCCCCATATGAGCCTTTTCGGCCCACAATAATACCTTCTGTTTTTACTAATGCTTCGGAATGGCTTCCAACGATGCCGTTTGAACCAAAAACCGAATATTTCCCATTGTCTCTTTTTGAGGCAGGTAAAGACGAGCCGTATTTCAATTCAACTACGTTTCCTAGTGTTGTAAGGCACCATCCCTCTGGTAAATTAACTTTGTTCATTAATTCGCCTCTTCTAATGCCGTCAACAGGCTATCCAGCTCGTTCAATGCAGCCTCTAATTCCTCTCTTGCCTCGCTCGCCAGAACGTCCGGATCAGGCAAACTAGCAGCGTCCACACTATCTTTATCTTTGAGCCATGAGATATCCAGCGAGTCGCCTTTAGTATTAGCAATCCATTCACGGCTAAAGCAACGCCAGCGAGAATGGGCAAGCTGTTCATCAATATCCTGATTTTCTTCAACAGCATCCTTATCTACTTCGATCTCTTGCGCGCCAAAGCTGTATTCACCTTCGGTGCGCTTATCAGTACCGTCAGGTTTTTCACCAAAAACTTTCTCAAACGTACCGAGGTGCGGATCTGTACCGAAGTCTTCTAGTGCAAAGCCAATGTCGGAATTACCGAATGGCGTGCGTTTACCAAAATTGGGCATATTGGTACGTAGATCGTATACCCAAACATTCTTGGTGCAGTTCTCTTGCTGATATTTGTCTTTGTTGGTGCCTTTGGTAAAGAATAAGACGTTAGTTTTAACGCCTTGAGCGTAAAAAATACCAGTAGGCAGGCGCAAGATAGTATGCAGATTGCACTTATTCATTAAATCGCGACGTACGTCGGTACCGACGCCAGACTCAAATAATACGTTATCTGGCAATACTACAGCGGCTCGTCCGCCAGCTTTAAGACTTAAATAAATATGTTGCAAAAAAGCGAGTTGCTTATTTGTATTGGAAAATGGAATATCTTCACGCACAGGGCGTTGCCCCCCAGCCTTATTACCAAAGGGAGGGTTAGCTACGATTACATCAGCTTTATCCAACGCCTCTACGTCATCAGTTAGTGCATCGCCATAAATAATGCTAGCATCTAAATTATGTAAAAAAGTATTCATTAAGCAAATTCGACGAGTATTCTTCTCTATTTCTACCCCCTGATATTTTGGAGGGTTACTTTGGTATTTCTCTCGTGAATATTTTCTCCGGACAAAGCTATCAGCAGAAACTAAGAACCCACCACTTCCTGTTGCAGGATCTTGGATTAATTCCCCAAGACTAGGTTGTATTAATCTTATTATAGTGTTAACTAATGAACGTGGAGTGAAATACTGCCCGGCCCCCGAACGAGTATCCTGAGCGCTTTTATCAATCAAGCCGCTGTAGAGATCACCAAATCGATCTTTTCCTACTTGGTGCCACTCTATTTTCGAAATACCGTCTATAACAGCTTTTAAATTTTCAGAATGGGAGAAAACGGTTGTTGGGAATGCGTAAATCTCTCTTATGACTTCATTTTCAGCATTTGCACCCAAATGGGTGAGCATTTCTTGATAAAATCCTAGCAACCCTTCCTCTGAATGAGACTCAAGATCAGCCCAACGATAACCTTCAGGTATCAGTTTTTCTGAACCATTTTCCTGAGCAATCTTTAGAAAAAGCAGATAACTGAGTTCAGAAACATACTGATAATAAGTGATACCATCACCTCTAAGTATGTTACAAAGATTCCAAATTTTTTGAACAATTGTTTCTTGCTTCATAATATCAATTAACTCAGGGTATAGGTCCGCTCATTTTAGATAAAAATACACCATAACTTTATGAAAAGATACAGATAATTTACAGTCATCCTATCCAGTTTGTTAGGTTTGAATAATTCGCAACAGCATTGCACAGCGAGTTGGCTAGGTAGCAACATACGTTTAAAAATTTACTGACGTACATCTTTACGGTAATACTAGCAAGCACCAACAGATAAAATCATTATTTTTCAAAATATTGATAAAAAAACAGCAACACGACAGAAACGATTCTAGCTATTTGGTTGATTTTCGTGAAACGTTGCTGCATAGTCTCTAAACTTAAAGTGGAGCACTATGATGACAAAAAATATTTCACCATTAGAGTTGGGCCAGCATTTAACACTTGTTCGTGAACGTGCTGGTATGAAGCAAGCTGAACTTGCACGCAAAGTAACTTGGAGTGCAGCCGTTTTATCTCGTATTGAAAGCGGCGAACGTTCGGTTGATACCGGCGAGCTATCCTTGCTATTGGGAGCTATAGATACACCAGAAGCCCTAAGACTTCGCACAATTATCGAGCGAAACTGGCAGGTAATTGAACGGCCAAGCTTGGATCATCCAGATCAAGATCTTTTATGGTCAGCAGAAGAAGTAGCTAAACAATTAATAGAGTTAGCCCAAAGGCCCGATACTAAGCATGCTTTTGAACGCCGCCTATCGACTTATGTAGATGAGCTAAAGGCTTCAGCTAGCCTACTGCTCAAACGCGAGCATCAGGTTGCCTTTATAGGAAGTATAGGTATCGGGAAATCTACTGCAATCTGCAGACTTACCGGTCTTGAGGTTTCAGTAACTGAAACAAGCCCTCTGGCTCCAGTCCTTGAGGCTGGTGCTGGCGGTATCACTGTTTGTGAAGTACATCTAAGACAGGGGCCAGGTTACGGTCTTCTAATCGAACCAACCTCAGATGATGCTATCCGCTCCCATGTTTCCGATTTTGCAGAATATATTAGAGGTTTTGACTCCCAAAGTATCACTGGAGAAGAGTCACAGGGCATCTCAAAGGAAATCGAAAGAGCTATTCGTAACCTTGCAGGTCTTCGCATTAGTAAAAGTAAGGGAGAAGATGGAAAAGTTATCCGTAGCGATGAAGCTAAAGAGCTTGCAAAAATATATGGAAGTACCCGCGAGGTTGTTGTCGAAATACTTTCCAGAATGGAGCTACCTCGCCGTGACCGCCGGGATGTCTGGTACGATGCCAGCACGGGAAAACAGCCTTTAAATTGGTTAAAAGATACATTTGAGGAGGTTAATAATGGACGTCATCCAGAATTTACACTCCCTGCCCGTATTGAGGTAATTGTACCAGAGCAGCTGCTTCCTATTGATGATCTTTCTGTTCGCTTCATTGATACTAAAGGCATTGATCGCACCGCTGCGCGAGCTGACCTCGAAGGCCTGCTTTATGATCCTCATACACTAGCAATCCTTTGCTCTGGCTTTAACAATGCCCCAGCTGCAGAGGCTAGATTATTACTTGAGCGAGCCAAAGATACTGGTGTTCGCGATCTGATTCATAAAGCCGCCCTATTAGTACTGCCTCGTTCAGGTGAAGCGCTTGAAGTAAAAGATGAAGTAGGAATCAAAGTTGAGAGTGTTGAAGAGGGGTATGAATTAAAACATGAACAAATTTCTATGAGTTTGGCCCCTCTTGGTTTATCCGATTTAGGTGTGGGTTTCTTTGATTCACGGCAGGACGATCCTGTATTGTTTCAATCTTTCCTATCAGATCAATTGAACAACGTTCGCCTTTCTTTTAGTCAACAATTGAATGAAATCATCAATAATGCAAAAGTTCTCTTGCAGAACTATCAGCAGGCGCAAACTCAAGAAGTTATTCGTCAAGCGGCGCAACAACTCAGAACCTGGATAAATCGCCATCGCACACCTGAACATTTAAGTCTGCGAGTTCAAGACAGCCTTATTGAGCAATTGGGTTACGCATACGCTGCTACAATAAGAGCCTCTGTCAATCGAGATGGTGACTGGTACAACTTAAACTTCGGTCATCATCTTGGGTACGGAGCTAGGAAAATAGCAGTTCAATCACTTCATTCTGCGGTCTTAGGGTTTACTGAAATTTGCCAGAATATGGCTGTAACTCCTGATCTTGAAGAAGCAGCCGAGTTGCTTGGACAATCCCAGCGCTTACTACAGACAGCCTATGATGAGCTGCTCACTAAAATTCAGATCATGGGTCAAACTTCCTTCCGTGAAGAACTGAGGCAGGACAGAGATTTTTGGACCAGTTGTCAGAAAGAATGGGGACTTGGAAGTGGCTACAAAGGGAGAATAGTTTCCCATAGTGGAAACTGGTTTAAAAATCCTGATAAAAAGCAGCTAGAAGATGAACTGTGGTTAATGATCGAACGAGAATGGAATATGGCACTAACTCGAGTTGAATCACTACTTGTTACTGATGAATAACAATTGAGATAATTGCTATAAACTTTATTAGTAGATGGCGGTCATAGGACCGCCATAATTGCTAACTAACGCCTACGTGTACGCCGTGAACGATCGCCAGATAACCTTAGTTTTTTCCGCTCAACCTTAGCTTGTGATTCGTTCTGATCATTTGCGGGGCTATTTCCAGTAAGGCCAGCCAATACTTCGCCCATAGCTTCAACACAGTCGGACCAACTATTCCATATCTCATTCGCATTGAATAATTCAACTTCTCGACGCTCAAAAATGCGTTCAGCAGCCCGGCCTAAGTGTCCTTCAGTATCACGTTTCAGAAGACTGACCAATCCCTTGCTACTGTTAGTGTCAGGCCGACCTACTTTGTACCACTCACTATACATGTCAGACATTAATGCTCGATCGTACACCTTAAGACGGCGGAGGGGATTATTCATACTTTTCAAGCTACTTAGCATGAGGATCTTTCCCGCTTTGGAGTATTTACCGTATGCATTCTTTTTTTCCTGAACGCGAAATTCAGCACGCAACAAGCCCGGATGTTGTTCTTTATTAAGGTCGATCAACCGCTCTTTGCGATACCTGTCTTTGCCGCGATGATCTTTGTCGAACACGTGGAAAAGGGCACGTTTTAACCCTTGGATTTTGGCGTCACTGACATCAACTTTCTCGTAGATATTTACGCTTAGCGCTGATTTCTTGCCTATCTGCAACCCCGGTAATCCATATGGCTCACAGAAATCTTCATAAGCTTTAGCCCAGCTTAGCCACCAAAAATAATCATTAAGCTTGCACCCATAGATGTCTAACGCTATGTCTATGCGTGTAACCCAAGACCGGGTCAATATTGGTAATAACAGCCCACCAAGTGCGACATTCAACTTATTCAACAGAGAATCCATCCCCTCCCCTGTAGTACGCTGAGGATGAATCTGAATACTGATCCCTCCTACCTTTTTGAACCGTGGAGATGTGTAGATTGATAACAATTTGGGCGAATCAGTACCATGCTCCGAAATATGAAGACCATTCCTATACGGAGGTTTCTTCTTACTCCGCTTATCCATATTCCTGCGCGTGACGTCATACTCCTTTTTTAATTTATTCTTGAGTAGCAACAATTCAGCTTCGAAAGCTGCTTTTTCTTTTTTATTTGTATATTCAGAGACTACGGTTAGCCAATCAATATGCATAGTCAGAGGATAAAGACTATGGTGCTGGCCAACTGTAATCCCTTTATTCATTTTAATATTTTTAACATTAAGCATATAAACTCCGATTCGAGTCTAATGCTCAGCGCAGCCTCTAACCTGTATATCGAGTTGATAGCAGGCTCACCGTATTCAAATACGATTACCCAGATAGGAATGCAGAGATATTTGCTTTCAGTCACCCAATAAGATTAGATACTCATACTAACCCAACCATTTACATGCGGAGAGTTAAGCATCCACCTACGCTCATTCACACTACTATGCATATGAGACATACCAATCTGATCAGCTGGTGACTATAACTATTACCTTACACACTTATTTGGAGCTGAAGTTAGTTCTGAAGCTGTGCTGAGCTGTGTAACTTGACTGATGTTATAAGCGCCAATTACTTGACGCGCTTACGCTCAGCCAGCCACTGGTTAACTTCATGTTCGTAGAAACCTACCGAACGGATACCTATACGAACCTGCCGGGGGAATTCATTACGCTGGAGCATTCTGTAGAGTGAGGCCCTGCTCATGGCACAGCGTTCAAGAACTTCCGGGACCTTGATGATACGAATTGTGGTCATAACGCACCTGTTTTCAGTCGACATCACTTGATGCCGAAGGTGCTTTTACAACCTCTCAATCTATTGATTTATATATAAATAAAAACTAAAAAAACTGACGGTCAGTATTTTCAATTGACAACCCTGACTGTCAGTAACTAACATGATTCTTAAACAAAATACTGACCGTCAGTTTTATGAAGTAAGACTGACAGTCACGCCACACACCAGATAATCGCAATGAAATACTGACTGTCAGTTAAGATAAGGAGAACGTTTTTATGCCCAAAGTTGACAGAAGTAAGCTAACCCCTGAAGAGCTCGAAATTCTGAGAAAGAAGGAACGTGGGTACAAAAAAACCAGCAGGGAAAAGAGAGGATTGATTGAGGTTCCGGTCAACAGGGAGATGCTGTCAATGATACAAAAAGTAAGCCATTCGATAAGCCTGTCGGCACCGACATCATCAACACATGGCCGTATGACAACAATATCCCAGGTTTTCGAATATTTGCTTAAAAAAGAAACTGAGTCGGAGTTTTATAAAATAAAAAAGACTGTACCCAAAACTCTTTTTCGACTGCATAGAACAGTATTGTATTTAAAGGATATCAAGGGAATGAGCGATGAAGAGATTGCCAAACATATGATAGAAACGAAGCAATTAACTCCAAAGTCAGTTTTTGAGGGGGGTAACTCGCGAGTGTGGTTTAAAAAGACTGTGCAACATCTTTTGGATGAAAAGAAAGTTTATGACAAAATCCATAAGCTAAATGATGAATAGTTCACCAGCAGCAAATACTTTTGCTGGCAACTATTTTAATGCTCTCTCCACGGTAGTCATAGCGCGTGGTCGTGGAAATGTCGCTGTGCCCTGCCAGCTGGCGCACAGTGTTGATATCCACACCTTGCTCCAGCAAACGAGTGATGAAGGTCCGCCGCATATCATGTGGAGTAAACCGCACAATGCTAGATGTTTGCTGTAACTCAGCCAGGATGCCCGTTAACCCGGTTGTTGTCAGCGGCTGACTGACTACTTTACCGTTGCGTTGAATTCGGCTGAACAGCGTACTATCAGCTTCGTTTGCGCTGACTTTAAGCCATGCGCGGATAGCTTTATCCACTGCTGCCGCCACGTGAATTTCACGGTATTTCCGCCCCTTTCCTTGTCTGACGTTCAGGATGCCGTTGTTATAGTCCCGGCGATCAAGTTTGACCAGTTCCCCAGCCCGCAGGCCTGTTCCGCAGAGTATTAGGACAATAGCGATGTCACGGTAGCGACGTACCAATTGTGGATGCTGTTTTGCTGCCTGAATCAGCGCACGGATTTCCTGTTTGTTTAGAGCCCTTCCCTTGCGCTGGATATCGCCGCTCACGCGCTTAACTGACCGGATACGTGCCAGCATTTCGGCATTCATACAATTGAGATTAAAGGCCGTCTGCGCCACACCCCGTAGTGCTGACAACGCCATGTTCACCGACGACACGGCGTAACCGTCATCCAGCAGTGCCGCACGTACTTTAGCGACGGCGGCATAGTTAAGTTGTTCCCACGGATAGCAATCTGCATCCGCACCGCATTTAAGTATGCTGGCACTGCGGTTTAACAGGCTGGTGATGCCCCGCCGCCCGGAAGGGGCCAGACCGCCAATATACGCATCGAACACGGTGGTTTGCACCATATGCACGACCTGACGTAACGTAGCCCCGCTCATGCGTAAAACCCGTGATAACGTACATTAAACCAGGTAACTTTCAGCATCACACTAGCCCCCGTTCAGCCATCGACACCGTTTCAGATCCTGCCACGATAAAGTGATCAAGTAACCGCACATCCAGCATTTCCAGCAGTTCCTGAAGCTTTTTGGTCAACTTGATATCGCAGCGGCTGGGTTCAGGCTCGCCACTGGGGTGGTTGTGGACAAGGATGACGGCGGCGGCGTTATGTTTCAGCACACGCTTAATAACTTCACGGGGGTGAACGCTGACCGAGTTTAGCGTACCCCTGAACAGGATTTCGCGGTGCAGCAGCTGATTCTGATTATCGAGCAGGATGATGCCAAACTCTTCATGCTCAAGCGGTGCCAGCTCAACCATTACGCACCGTCGCACATCATCAGGGGAACAGAGTTGAACCCCACGCTGATAGTACCGGCTGATGATGTCACGCGCCTGATCGAGGATACGGGTTTCACGCTGGGTAAACATGGTCATATCAGAACTCCCGTTCAATAAAGTAAATGGCATCGGGAAACAGCTGGCGGCGGGTTACGCCAGTACGCAGGGAGAAAGCTTTACGGGGCATGGTGGTTCGCCCATTACTGTCGAAGAAATAGAACGTTTCTTTATCCATTTTGACCAGAAGGGACCAGTGAAACTGGTCGCTGAGCATAATCAGGCGGGAGTAGTCAGTGACGTCCAGAAACCGCTGCATTTCCCTGAAAAGCCGCCCGTCGGATAATCCCCGCTTCCCAGCAAAGGGTCTGGTGATTTGAACCGGGAATTGATGGCTGTAATACCCTTTCTGCAACACCTGAGCCATCAGCCAGTCTAAACGGTCTTCTTCAATCCCTTCAGTCAGCCATTCATGCAAAGGCCAGCGCTGCTGATAGACCTGAATAAGCCGGTTCATTAAAGGGCGTCGTTTCACCCTGCCGTCAAACAGCCAGCTCAGCATGTTAACCACGCAATAAGCACCGCAAAGACAGTCCAGTTCGCCCTGTTGAGACGCACGTATCCCTCTGCTATCAGTCACAGATAATTTCCCATAAAGTAGTGATAATTAGTGTGGCGGGATTAGCTTTCCCACAAGACAGTAATGGTGTAGACGTTCATGGCGTGATACTGAATGAAGTTGGATTGCCAGAGTTCAAATAACTCCTTTCCGGCGTTAACAGGCAGGTCACCAACATGAGCCAGAAAGACATATTGCTGACTCCAGCTAAAATCAATTTCCTTTTCCAGTTCGGGATAAACCGTCCCCATATAACTGAAGTCGGTAATGTAATCGAAATACCATTCATAATTGCGTGAAATAAGCCGTATTTCGACGGGATGGTAACCGCCCTTTCCAGCGCTGTAACCCAAGTCTTTAAATAACAGACTGACGGCTGTAATTTTGGCTTTATGCGGCGGTGGATTTCCCGCTTCATTTAATATGATATTGATTAATTCCTGATCGACGGGCATAGCTAGCCCTTCCTGATGGATAATATTCATCATTGATTTTCCTGTTTAACATATTCTGATAAGACGTTATGTCTGCACCAACACTGGTGGGGATTAATCACCTGATAAATGGTAAGTACATGGCAACGTACTGACTGAGTAAAATATAGTTCATCAGCAATATAATTATATCAACAATATACTTTTATTGCAAATAGTAACAATGAGAAACTAATATATGATTCAGAAAAGAAATAACTGACAACAGATTTTTATTCATTATTAAGTGATGGCATACTTTCCATTCTGCCATATCAGACAGGCTAGGATTCAGGGGTGGTTCCTTCTGTCTGGCATGGCGGAAAACTGACGCTATCACATCTTTCCGTTCAGCTTTTCAAACAGGCGCTTACGCTCATCTTCAGGTAGTTTCATAATTTGTACCGCCAGTTCAGAAACATCAGGCCCCTGAGACATCAGATCGTCCTTTACCAGCTTGAGTGCCTGCTCCATCAGTTGCGCCCGCGAAGCTGGTGACATATTGCGATACAACTGTATCCAGAGGCTAAGCTGGCGATCGCTGTCGGTGAGAGTAAACGCTTCACCCTTAGCCCTGTTTCTCTCATCATCAAGCGACATTGTGGCTGCGCTGATATGGTAAACTACGCCTTTCCCGGCAGTCCTTTTACGACGTATTTCAGGGTGCAGAGATGCCAGCTTTTCCAGGCGCATTCTTGCACCGCGAGGTGTGCCCGGCATTCCCTCAATACGGGTGAATTCCTCTGCTGTCAGCCAGTCTTTTCCCTCTTCAACAGAGGCTTCAGGATGGGTCGGTATAGCCGATACTGCTTTCTTGCTGCTCATATAAATTTCACCAGATATCAATGCGTTAATATGAAAACCAATAAATAGATACCAAAAAAACTTGAAAGGTATCTTTTGTTCGCATTTAATATCCATGTACTGATTCCATGGAGTTAATACTGTGCGTAACTCAACAGCATCGCAGAAAAAGCAAAGCAAAGGAAGTTCAGGGAACTGGCATCGTGCCGATATTGTGGCAGCACTTCACAAGCGAGGGTTAACGCTGGCGTCACTGTCACGCAGTCACGGCCTTGCGCCACGGACATTAAATAACGCCTTAGAGCGTCATTATCCCAGAGCTGAGCGCATTATTGCCGGGGCTCTGGATACCACACCGGAAACGTTGTGGCCGGAAAGGTATGCCCTTAAAACTGGACCTAAAAGCACGTAAAGGATGTAGTCATGGCAACCACCATCACTGAAATAACAGAATGCTTTGAGTATTTTTTCAGTTCTCTTTATCGCCGGGAGTTCGTCAAAACACTGCGTCTGAACGAATGTAGCGAGCGGGAATTACTGCCTCTGATACGTTGCTATTTGCTGGGTTGGTTCGCAGATAATGTCTCACCGGAAGTCAAAAGCAAGCTGCCAGGAACTGTATCCGGACACGGTTACATTGATTTTGTCATTGATGATGTAGCCGTTGAGTTTGCAGTACGTAAACCAACTGCGGCGCGTTCCAATGTCTCCGCAACTGTAAATAGCACTGAAGTTAAAAAGTTGATGAAGCATGACGGCAAAGCCTTGCTTGTGCTGTTTGACTTCTCTGACACGCCCTACTCAGAGGAACAGATCGAATCTTTCCGCAACTGGCCCTCTCTTGGTCGAGGGAATCATCGCAAGTCCGCATTCAACGTCGTTTATTTCTTTGTGGAAAAACGCAGACCGCTGGCACTGGGGAAAATCACCCAAAACATCCGTATCACTTAACAGGGAATTAATTAATGAACAGAAAACTGTTGGCCTTATTGATGGCAGCCATAACGCTACCTGTAGCAGCAGCGCAGTACGTAAAACCCGGAGCGGGTCTGACCCTGAATCCGGGAAAGAGCAATGCTGAATTCAACATTAATGCCTCAACTCGGGATGGTTCGGGCGTATGCAATATGGATGGTACGGCACAGCAAATAGCTGCCGGAGAAAGCCAGAAGCGTCGCTGGGTCTGGAATGACAAAACCAGCCAGTGTGTTGCAATAATTAGTGAACTGAAAAATGGTAAGGCCAGCGTTATGACTCGTGGTTGCGAGGGATACTGCGGGGCTTCTGCGGCAGGTGCAATAGATGGTCTATTTAATAAGAAATAAAAGTATCATTAATTTACGAAGGAATCTTAGATGAAAAGAACAATGTTTCTGGTATTAATAGCGGCTGGTTTACTGGCTGGCTGCGGCGAGAAAACACCAAAATGTAGTAGTGATGATGCAAAAAATCTGGTCGTGGATATTGCTCACAAAAAAATAGAGAAACAATTTGAGCAACTCAGAAACTCTCAGATGTCAGAAATGGTGCCGGAAAATACTGATAACCTGATGTTAAAGGTAATTAACGTCAGAATATTAAAACATGACTCCTCTGTCGATACTTATCAGTGCGCTGCCAATCTTCAAATGACCATGACAGATGAACAATCTAAACTTCCAAATACAACCAGCATACCGATAACTTACAACATCCAAAAGACAGATGACAGTAACGGGAAGTTTTATATAAGCGTGTCTGGCCTATAATCATCTTAGCCAACATCAGGGTTCCTTTTGGGCAAAGTAATTAATATTTTATTCCAAAAGGATACCTTGTTAAAAAGATTATCACATTCACCATTATGGCTATTGCCGCTTTATATTGGTTCGTTACACACCCGGCAACTTTATCAGAAAAAGAACTTCCTGCTAACGATCCTTTCATTATCAATTCTCATCGGCCAAGCACATGTAAAGTCAGTACAATCGCAATGGCTGTCGACACTAAACAAGATTTAGCCGATGTAGTGTGCAAGGTACGATTGTAGTGTATTAGCCCAGTATTAATTCTGTGCTGGCAGAGAAAAGAGAAAATAGTCAGATTAAGTCTGAACTGATACACCTTATTTGCAGGGATATGAGTAGTGCTCAGAAGTATCAGCCCTGATAGTTGTTGATGCCACATACCCCCTATCTTTTAACGGGGCTGGCGTTTTCCAGTCCCCCATCCCTAATGCCCAAGACTCTTCAAAGTTCTAAGCCTTTGCGCTTCGTCACTTTAAGAAATGATCGTAAGCCGCTTTGACTCCACTAGGAACACTCGCTGGATCAATCAAAGCGAGAGTGGCTTTAAATCTGGATTGACAGGACTGTAATGTATTCACACGACGTCCAAGACTATTGTCATTGTTGCTTGCCAAACGAATCATTGTCGCAATTTCCCTTGGAGAAAAGTTACGGATTAATTGTTCGTAGCTTGATGCTGCCGCCCAACAAACACCGTAACCATTGCCAATGTTACAGCAGACAACTACTTGTACAAATTGCTCTTGTGCGGTTTCCGGTACCGCTCCGTGCAACGACAATTCTAATAGACGTTCTGCAAATGGAGGCTCATTGTAAAAGTTATTAGTTCCGTTGTGCACATTCCAAAGACGCTCAATAGCTCGATAGAAGACGGCATGTTGCTCAGACTCATTTAGTAGAGTTAAAAGACCAAGTTTCTCGAAGAATTGGAGAGATGCCGTATGCCGTGGCTCATCTCCTTTCGCTGCATATTCGCTATGCTTATTGACTAGATCTGAGCGAAGGGATGCTGTAAAAATTCCTTTTAGTGAACTGCCTATATCCAATGCGTTCAAACGCGACGGTTCTGATGTATTTGGGTCACAATAGATACCATGCACCATTCCAACCAGCATCTGACGCTGAGCATCGTGTGTCTCTGTAAGTCTTTGCACCCATACGTCATGCTGGTTAGCATTAAATCTCGCCCCTTTGACTGCTGAGATGAATGCACCAATGTCTACTCCTTTTGGAGAGGATGCATCAGCCAAGGCATAACGAACACATCGGTTTAGAAACGTTGTGAACTCTCGGTCATTAACGCTACCCATTGTCGGATGGGCGGCCGAAAAGTTATTGCGAACCTCGCGACATTGATCGAGGAAAAAGAACCCATCTTCGTTTACTAAGTTTAATTTGAGAGCAAGTTCAAGAAGTCGGCTATCTTGAAGTTCCAATAGGTGCCTTTCTTCGAAGTCAGATTGCAAGATCTGCGCGACGATAGGTAGACCAAAATTCCTTACCTTTGTTCTCAATTGAAGGATGGCGGCGTTCCATGCATAATTCATTGCCCCGTCAAATAGACCAGTGCTTACAGCAACGCACATTCTGGCAACTAGTTCACCACGAAGAGCTGGAGGTATTTCACGCAATTCACGGGGGAGGTCGCGCCACGCATATTGAATTTCCTCATCGCTTGCCAGAACATGGCGGGGTATCCCCAATGATGCAGTGAGTTCGGAAATGGCTGGCAGAACAGTTGTTGGTAATGCAGGAAGAACCGGTTCTGGTGGTTTTGGAACGATAGTTGACAAGTTAAGACTCCTTATAATTCGCCTCGATTGTGATGCCTATTTTAGATCAGTTAATTAGCCGTGTCCGTTTTAGCAGGGGAAACTCAAATTACCTTAATCAATATCAAGCTCATGGCGGCATAGTTTAATGATTTCGCGTCTAATAGTTGCTATATCTTTCTTCATTTCGAAATCTAAATTCATCCGATTCACCTTCCCTGCATAGATTTCCCATGCGTGCTTTGATATATAATCGATAGAGGCCGTCAAATAGTGATATTGTTCATCTATGGCCTCTCCCATTTCTTCAAGCAGAGAATTAACACCATCACTCCCTAATACTTTTATTCTATTAGTATTCGCAAATAACTTCATTCTTAATTCTTGTATTTTCTTCGCTTCTTCCTGCGCTAATGAGTTAAATTCTATAGTGTAATCTGTAGATTTCTTTGTGCGTTCCCCTCTACTAATTTCCATCGACTCACAAAAACCCATCATTAAATCACCTAATTTCTGAAGTGAGGTAAAACTAACCGCATTAAAATTATCAACCTCATCCATCAAATCAATATACGCACTGGATTTCTTTTCAAAAATAAAAGTCTTTTTCCTCAGTGATTCCTTAAGTGTTTCGATCTCACTATTATTATTATGTTTTATTATTTCCAACTCAGTAGCTAAGGAGGCTTTTGATTTATGCATAACCCATACTTTGTATCCCCAAAAAAGCGTAGCAAATAAAAAAGAAACAAAAGTAGAAATTAAAATCAAGGGGATGTACTTTTTAGGATCTAATGAGACCATCTCGTAAATTTTAATAATGTCCATATTTTGGCCATAGCTCCTGACAATATTTTATTATAAAAAAGATGACTAAAAATATCATACAATTAAATTCTCTAAGTAATCAGCCCAAGCTTGCAACCACATTTTGCACTCTGCATCATACTTATACAAGTTATAAATCCCCTCAACCCCGCCACGTGTATGCCCCAATACAGCCTCTGCTACCTCATTTGGACACTGCAAACGAGATAACCCCGTTCGTACTGTACGACGCAGATCGTGCGGCGTCCAATGAGGTATATCAAGCATTTGATCGCTTTCACGTAAACGCCATGAGTTTTCAGTTAGATACTTCTGCTGGATTGGCTTCTTTGTGGCTTGCGAAGGGAATAGATATTTGTCAGAGGTAAGTCGTAGTACTTTGAGAAAGTCGATTGCCTGATCAGATAACTGTACGTAGCGCTCTATCCCTGTTTTAGTTTCTCGCAGATGAATAGTGCCTTTTTCAAGATCAACATCCTTCCATGCCATATTGCAGACTTCACCTGTACGACACCCGGTCCAGAGTGTCAGACGTAACACGTTTTTGATCGTTGGCGTATAAGCAGAACCCGGAAGCCACTTAAGGAATTTAGCAAGCTCGTCATCACTCAGTACTCGTGTTCCACGTCCATTTGTGAGCTTGATTCTGGTCTGTCGTAAGCTGGATTTTGCTAACAGCGCTGGATTCGCAAAACTGTCATCAAAGCGCCCAAGGCCAATTGCAAATTCATATGCGAGTGAAAGCTCCCTCAGTACATTCCCTGCCTGTACGGTTGCACCTCGAGCCACAATGCCATTGATTAAATTAATGACATCCTGACGCGTAATCTCAGCAGCATTCCGGGTTCCTAAGCTTTTAACAGCGTCACCATAGAGAGTACGACGAACCTCAGCCTGCCCTTTCGGCTTTCTGGCACCGAGAATGACCTTCCCGTCCTTCGTTTTACGATCCTCAATACGTTCGGTAAGATACAGTTCAACTAACCCCTGTATGGTCAATTCAGGAATCTTAGCCTGTTCAGCTTCAATCGCACTCTGGAGCTTATCTTGTTTGACTTCAGTCGCAGGACACCGACCTTCCTGTCGGAGGAGCTTTAATTCGTGGAGTCTAAGACGTGCAGCGGCGAGAGAAGTCTGCGGGAAGTTACCAATTTTAACCTGAGCAAGTTTGCCAGTCAGAGGACTTGTGTAACGGTAGAAAAAAGACTTAACCCCGGTTGCACCACAGGAGACACGTAAGCCACGATTTTCGCCGACATCAGCCTTATCTTTATCACCTGGCTTCATCATTTCTACCGCTTTAAACGAAAGTGGCTTTCCCTCTTGTTTTCCTGCCATAAAGACTCCGTTATCATGCACCTTATGCAGTCATGAACATAAATGTAGGTTGCGCTGTATGTGCCCATATTTTACCAGGCTATAGGTTGGCAAGCTACACTTCAACCTATATTTAAATGTAGAATTTCATGATATCCGATGAGACAAGTTGAAACCTAATGATAACCATAAAAACCAATAACTCATTAAAAATTAAGAAAATGGACATCATAAACCGATGAGTACAATAGAAAATTTAGACTCACACACCCCAATGATGCAGCAGTATTTACGCCTCAAGGCCGAGCATCCTGACATCCTGCTGTTTTATCGCATGGGCGATTTCTATGAGCTGTTTTACGACGATGCGAAACGCGCCTCTCAGTTATTAGAC
>Ga0157360_1000265_pt1 | contig 21285 bp, 16 predicted proteins | sample AttlaeALBM1_FD_111483 | JGI IMG/M metagenome (GOLD analysis project Ga0157360, IMG submission 111483) | Fungus gardens microbial communities from leaf cutter ant in Ribeirão Preto, State of São Paulo, Brazil - Atta laevigata ALBM1 | ecosystem: Host-associated > Fungi > Mycelium > Unclassified ... | reverse complement strand
ATCCTTTCCGCCATTGCACGCCCAAGTGGCGTACTGCGAGTCCTTATCATTTCCATGATGAGATTTCGCGTTTCCTGAGCTTCTTTCGCAGCCTGTTCCCATGTCAGCAATCCAGCATTAACTCGGGATCGTAAATCGTCAGCCATCTCTTTGATACGCTTAGAATACTCAAGGCGCAAGCGGGGATCTATGGATAATCGAGCGGCAGCAGCAGTAACATCCCCCTGTAAAGCATTAATCGCTGCGTCAAACTGTTCACGATTTTTAGTGTCCAGTGCATTCAAAAAAGAGGTGTCCATTTATTGCTCCTTTTTTAGGCATTTAAACTTTATCAAAACAGTTGCGCGGCTAGAAAGCGAGATCCTACAAAAAAAGATTTTATAAATAATCCTTCACACTGTTCACCTTTTTGTTTTATCCAATTATATCATGTGGTTAATAGGTGATGGATGGGTGAAGGGTGACGCATATCCTTCACCAAGGATGTATGACGGGTATAAAAAACCGGCTTTCGCCGGTTCAGGTTGTCATGATGCGTTCGGATCGTCGCACTTCTGCAGCCAGTCGGCGCTTCTTTCGTCCGTCAGCCCCAGGTTGGTCTGCATCCCGAACTATAATCGACGCATCAGAAAATAGCTCTTATTATGCTCACAGCAAAATGCGAGCATGTCGTGAATTATTGGGGTTGGTTTCAGTACGCTATGAGCGAGAAGAGGAAGTACATAATCTTTATCAGTTGATTGAGAGTTTACTAACCCGGCATTAAAATCAGCTATACAAACAGAACAGGCACTTTAAATGTGCTTTGAATTTTTAAGGATAACTATGATTCCAGCATGTAGGTCAGCCGATCATGAATATGAAGCGATCAAAGGTGATCGTATTGATTGTGGACATGCAAGATGTGTATTTGAGGTCAAGGGGAGTAGTGATTTAGTTTTAAAAGAAGCCAAGCCCGGGATGAATAGTCATAATGAAAATGAAGCAATTTTTTACTCTACTAGCATTATAAACGGACTTTCTAGGGTGACCGACTGCATTGCAAAGGTACTAAGTATTAGTAAGTCAGGGAAATATCTTATTATGGAAAAATTATGTACACAGTTAGATCCCGCCCTGAAATCCGGTGCTCAGGTACCAGTTGAGATTGACGATCCGCATGCAAGAAACTATGGTATGACGTCTGATAAAAAAAACATTAAGTGTATTGACTATGGTACTTGGGATACAACGAAAGAAATTTCTGGAATGCTAAAACCCGTACCATTTCAGTCAGAGGAGCACATTTCTGAAATGAGAAAAAACATAGAAGACTTAAATAATATTTTGGATTAGATTGCAAGCTGCTAGTACATTATTCCCATTGCTGTTATTGCGATTAAAAAGGTTGGCATCAGTGAAGTTCAGATCCTCAAATTTAATAAAAACAAAGGGAATCTACTTGAACGTATATTAGAAAGATGATCTGAATATAATTGGAATATGCGGGTCTGCTACTTTGAGCAAATGAATCTAATCATGAAAATCCCATCTGAAAAATTTAACAATAAGGCCCACTAAATTGGGCCTGAAAAGCAATGTTGTTTAAGGTGTTTGAAATAATTACAACGACTTCTGCTTTCAAATGGTTAAATGACATACGGCCTTTCGACTTCACGATCAAAAAAATTTTTAAAAAAATCAAAGTTGATATTTCTATCAATTCCAATCTTTATCGAGGAAGTGTTTTTATAATAGAAGTCAAAATGATATCTTGGATGAACTCGACCATTTTCATTCGCTTCATCATCATCGAATCTAAAATATCCATGATCTTCAGTTATCAAAGTCGTAAATATATCACAATAATTTACAGCCTCCCTGATGTCTATATTATAATTAACCATGATATTTTCTAAAATATCCTCGTGTGAATATCCGTAATCACGGCAAGCTTCGACACAACTTCTCATTATAGAGATAAAAAGAGAAGTTACTGGCATGTTACATTCATCATAATTGAAACTAATATTTCCACCATAATCGATTATCTGAAACGGCAGAAACATACTATAATAACCAAATTCTTTTTTGATTAAAATGCGACTAGTATTACCTGTAAATATTGCAAACTGTGAATCAGCTTCGTTTTCTATGCGGCAATGTCCACAACTACTGACTGTCTCTATAAAAGTCAGCACATTAAGAAAATTGTCATACGAATCTCTTACCGGCACAAAGCCAGCAAGATGATAATCAGGTATGTTAGCGAATAAATAAACACTCATAGTTTTTTATTCCTAGTATATTCAGCCTCAATTATTGATAGTAAATATTCTTCTGAGTAATCATCTATCCCTTCTAACATTGAAGATACCGTGCTGATAATTTTAGCAACCAATCGAGGCGTGGCTTTCCGTGACTCGCAGTAACGTTTAACAGATTTCTCAATAGAAATACCCTCTGCTAAAATAAACAGATCTTTCTGTTTTTCAATTTCTTCAGCTGTTGGTATTCTGACATTTAATTCGTTGTCTGATATCAACTTTTCTAAACCTGTTGATACAGCATTAAATACATTTGAATCTGTATCATTGCTAAGTAGTAAATGGCTTTCTAAAAATGACCTAGCCATCATTGTGTAAAGAGCATTTCTGAAACTAGGATAATATTGTAATTGTTTTGCAAAACAAATAACGAAAGGAAACTCCAGTCCTTTGGCATTATTTATATTCGATATAAATAGCTTGTCAGTTAGTCTGTTTTTTGTCTCAAAAGATACATTGGAGTCCCAGTCGTATTGTTTTTTTATTTTAAATCTTAATGTTGATATCTCATCGTAAATATAATTAGCTTTATCTATAAAAATAACGGCAATGTCACCTTGCTCGGTTGTAGGATATCTATCCCTAATACTTTGAATCATAGAAATAATTTTATCAGAGATATCAGTGTCACCCTCTAATAAATGCATTGAAGTACTTGGGTAGTTATTTGGTATATCCTCAAATCGTCGTAAGGGATCGCGTGTCAGATGTGCTCTTCCATCATTATCATTATAATTATAATTATAACCACAAGCATCCCATTCTTCGGGCTTCAGCCATCTCAATACAGGTTTTTCAAATAATCCCATACCTAATGCATGGGAGAACATTAAATTTTTAGGATCAGTTCTATAGCACTTTTTTAACACCATATTGGCTGTACTGACGCCATCATCAATCGGCCTGAATATATTCTGAAACACATCACCTGCGATAAAGACCTTTTTGGCGGTTACTAATTCACATAATTGTAAAAAACTAGCAGGAAAATCCTGGCTTTCATCTATGAAGACATAATCAAATGCTTTATCAATCACATCTTGTTTCGATAGAAAATCAACTGCTTTTTGACTGTGATAATCTAAAGATCCTGAGCCATAAGTTCCAAATGGTATGTTATAAAAATGACAAATATACCGATACATTCCTGAGTATGGATCCTTTCCACTCCCCCAAGACTGGAAACAGAAAAGTTTCGTATTCCACTCAATTTGCCGTTCAACCCTCATGAAATCAAAAAATTCAGGAATTCTGCTTTTCATGGTGGATGCTAGAATTTTGTTAAAACAAGTAAATGCTATTCTTGATTCGGAATCATTTGCAAAAATCTCTTTGACTTTATGTAGTAATAACTCGGTTTTCCCTGAACCAGCTAAACCTTGGATTACGTATTTTTTCTCAGCGCCTGTTTTAAATACAAAACTAGTTTGATCTGTATCGAAGAGAATTATTTTAGATTTGACACTATCAAGTAGGTTATCTGTTTCTAACTTTATCTTAGATACATCATTAATACTACCAACAATTAATGATGTAATAAGATCAACACGTCTCGCTAGCACTTTATCAACTAGGTATGAAGATAAATCTAAGTTTTCAGGTTCAACTATCTGGAAATATTTTTCCCAGTCTCTTTTTCTTCCTATTTTTTCCCTATACTTGAATTTTTCGGCTAGAAATGACACATCTTCCAAAAAATCATCAAGGTAATAATTAAATTTATCGTTATCATGCCCTGCGTTTATTAAACATGGTTTCATTCCACTGGAGAAAATAGCTAAGGCATCATTGTATTCATATGATGCATCTTCTTTTGATAAAGGCTTACACAAAACATAAGTCTGCTTTTTGTACCTTTCAGCGAAATCATCGATTAGTTCTTTTATGTTTACTCGTTCTGCTAAAGCTAAGGCGTCATGTGTATAGAAACAATAGTCAGACATTTCACTACCTCAATTATTTCTTCGATTATATTAAATATGCATGAAAATGATCTTTCATGCGAGTTTATCTTTGGATCATTCGAGTTCTAGATGTTTTATCACATCCAAGGTTTTTTTTGAACGATAGTAGCTATCTAATCTTGCTATCAGAATTGTTTAAGAAACACCCAAAAAAACATAAATTATTGATTTTTAAATTTTATGTGGGGGCGGAGCTTAGCATAAAGTGGATAATAGGAAGCTAAACTACATATAGCACTTGTTTTGACCAGCCCCGTCGATATGCATATTGTCCGCTCTTGGCACGGATCAGACCAACCAATTGGTTGTCAGGTCAGCAGTGAGCGCAGGCTGTGTAAAAACTGTTTTAGTCGCTTAATCAGCGGAAAACAGGGCTCAAAACTGCGATCATACGTAAAATTTTGCTCAAATAACAGTCGAGTAATTCCAGATTTTGCGTAGATGCGCGCACTTCAGTTCTGGGTCAGAATTTTCACACAGCGTGAGCGAATTGCGGACAGGCACAATTTGGAACGCAGAGAAAATTTTTTTTCCCTAGTGCCTGCGCTTGTTAAATGCTTTATTGCGCTAGAGTAAGTTTAGATTGCCACATGTATTCATCTAAAGTGCCTAATGAGTCAAATATCTGGGCATATTTATAGTCTAAAGGGAGTACTTCAGTAATTTTTCCAGAAACTCCCTTTTGCCTTGGAATAGGCAGGGTTGCTCGGGCACCATCAACTGAAACCAGTATACTTCTCATAGATATTATGTGACTTACACCGTAGTAGATATCTACCCAATAACCCGATGCTCGACTGTCTGGGTAACAATTTGCCCATGGCTCTCTAAAGTCTTCACATTGTGTCCCCTCTTCAGACCAATCAACTTTAATCCGCAAATTCACATCATTTCTATAAACGGCAACTGTTTTAGATTGAACTGAACTTACATCCCACCCCTGTGCCGAGTCAGAGTTTGTTATGCATTTTTCGATATATGACAGCGAAGGAGTATCACCTATTTTAGGTTGTTCAGAATCAACTGTTCTAATATCAATTATGATTTTAATGAATTCGTAAAGTTCTTTGGTTAGCCTTTCTTTTACTTTTTCTTTTTTTTCTTTGTCAGCATAAATTTCATCGGTTAGTTCGTACTGAATCGGCCATCTCTTATGCTTTAAATCAAACGGAAGATTATTTGGCTTCCCGTAAGCTGTGTTCATAACATTAAGAACACCGATGTCACTAATTTTTGCTAGTGCGTACCCTAATTCAATCATTACATTAGAGTTGGGGAATTTCTTACCCGTAGTATCATCGCTAGCACAGTAGCTTATGTCTGCGACAAAGACTGAGCTGTTATCTATTTTCTCAAAAATGGTTGAAGCTATGTCAGGAGTTCCAGGGACACCGGATGTATCACTGTCAAGTCGAACCGACTCACCATACTCAGGCTCATGTCTCAACTTTTTTAATGCAGTTTTAAGGCTGTCTCGGATAAAAAAGCGATTTAGCTTTGCATCTAGATCACTTTGCCATGAATAGAATATCGTTGTACTCATGTTTACCTCACATTTAATAATTTGATAGAAGGCAAAACGCTCGCAAGAGGAATTCTTATTGCCTTCTTTCCTGATTTTCACTCACTTCAAATTAATGCCGAAGCACCTATTTTTCAAGCAGTTATACTGATGCTTTATAAACACTCACGAAAAAACTGGTCTCTTTGTTCGCTAGTTATCAGAAATTTAACTCATGTTCTCTACGGGATGTTTTGCCAGTAATTTTTACTTTTATTGGGAAGACTAAAAGCTAGACCGACCTTCACTGGTCCGCTTTTGGCACAAGCATACTGACTCTAGGCTGATGTCATCTATGAGCGAGATGCAGTCACTGAAGCTGAAAGATGATCTGGCTCGAAGTTTTAGAACCCGTTCTCCAAATGACATTTCTCTTTGAGTAATACATCTTCGAAAGACACAAGACTGAAATCAACCAGATGACGGTGGCGTCTAAGTGGCTTATCTTGTTCTTGTTGGAAACTTTCTTCTATGGAAGCAGATATGAATGAACTTAGTGTTGTGAGCGGCAAATTGCAACTTTTATCCATCATCGGCGATCCAATCGCTCAGGTAAGCGCACCGCTCATGATAAATGCAGCGCTTCATCACGAACAGGTCGATGACGTACTGATGGTGCCGCTTCATGTAAACCCTGCCGGTCTTCAGAAAGCCCTTGATGGCCTAAAGTCTGTTCAGAATTTTCGTGGTGCAATTATAACAATGCCCCACAAACAGCAAATGCTTTCATTGATTGATTCAGCAAGTGAAACGGCGACAGCGGTTGGGGGTTGTAATGTTATCAGAAAAGACAGCAAGGGATTGTTGTACGGCGATATGCTTGACGGCGATGGAGTTGCATTAAGTCTTCTGGAGCGTGGGATCAATATTGAAGGAAGTAGGATTTATCTGGCAGGTACAGGGGGGGCCGGTTCCGCAATCGCACACGCCATGGCCGGTCGAAACCCTGCTAAACTGATCATTTACAACCGGACTCAGGAAAAATCAGTAAGGTTAGTTAATAACCTTTCCAGTCTTTTCCCGGAGGTAAACATTAAGGTTGGCTATCAAATTCCGGAAGAAGTAGATATTGCAATCAATGCGACATCTATGGGGATGGGGGAAAATACGGATTTGCCTTTTTCTTTGGAAAGACTTGGGCCAAATACACTGGTGTGCGACATCGTAATTTTCCCTGAGAAAACTCGTCTTCTCAGTCTTGCTGAACAAAAGAAACTGCCTGTCCACACTGGAAGGGCAATGCTTGGTGCCCAGATTAAGTTGATGATGGATTTTATGCTTCATCCGGGATGATTAATCCGAAGTCGCATTAAATTTAACGAATGTCCGCTTCTGGCTGTGAGTTCAACGGGTCGATGCAACGCTATCCTTAATCAAGGGAGGACGTTGCCATGAAACGAAGAACGCGCATTTACTACACGCCAGAACAGAAAGCGATTATCTGGGACAGATATAAGCAAGGTGATTCCCTGCATGATATCGCCAGAATGTTCGACAGATATCATTCTTCTATCATGCCCACTATCCACCAGACTGGTGGATACCGTCCCCCTGTCCGAAAGCGACATCGGTTAGCGCTTTCGCTAGATGAAAGAGAGGAGATATCCAGAGGGCTGGTAGCAAAACGTAGCATCAGGGACATCGCTGCCAAATTATCAAGAGCTCCTTCAACGATTAGCCGCGAGATCAAGAGGCACGGAGGTGCAAAACAATATCGTGCAGCAAAAGCGGATGCTACTGCATGGGAAAGTGCCCTGAGACCAAAAACCTGTAAGCTAATTGAAAGCCCCACATTGTGTAAAATTATTGCAGAGAAGATGCATCAGGACTGGTCGCCGGAACAAATCACCGGTTGGCTAAAACGCTGTTATCCGGATAATCAGGAAATGCATGTGTCACACGAAACGATTTATAAAACGCTTTTTATACAAACCCGGGGGGCATTAAAAAAAGAGCTGCAGCAATGCCTCAGAAGCGGAAGAGCGGTTCGTAGATCCAGAACGTCATCGCTTAAAGGGAAAGGATTAGGATCAATCCCGGATGCGATACCAATAAGCGAAAGGCCACCTGAAGTTGCAGACAGAGCCATACCGGGTCATTGGGAAGGTGACCTGATCCAGGGCTCGAAAAACTCCTATATAGTCACTCTCGTAGAACGCCATTCCCGCTTTGTTATGCTGGCCAAAATCAGAGACAACAAGACCATAACGGTTATATCTGCACTCATCAGACAAGCCCGGGAATTACCTGTGGAGCTTTATAAAACATTAACATGGGATCGGGGCGCGGAAATGACCAGCCACACTCGATTTACTGTAGCGACAAACATTCAGATTTATTTCTGTGATCCTCAATCTCCCTGGCAACGTGGCTCAAATGAAAATACGAACAGATTGCTCAGACAATATTTTCCAAAAGGAACTGACTTATCGGTTCACAGCCAGCAAAGACTAAACAGTGTTGCCAGACAGCTCAACGAAAGGCCGAGAAAAACGCTAGACTATGAATCACCCGCAGAGCGGTTCAATAAGTGTGTTGCATCCATCGGTTGAACTCACAGCGAAAAGCTGACATAGACATAATATCAAAAATGACATTTTCTAACACTACCTCACTATTGTGCAGTATAAAAAATCCGTTGGCGCAAATTCCAGTTGGGCAAATCTTTTCTTGTCGGAATTTTAACTAATTCGTGTGAGCATTGATAGTAAAACCCCTCGCGGATTTTCTTGAAGCAAAGTACATTGGTTACTGTCCGTATTTGGCCCATAGTTACCATCAATAGTAATACTATCCCTCAAAGTCCTATCATGAGTTGCAATTATCGTTGTGAGTCTCAATTATAACCTATCGAAGAATATATTTAACATAGTAACAAAATTACAAATAGGAGGTATGCGTGCAAATTTCAAGCAATATCGATGCTCGTGTTAGCAGTTTACAATTTTCGCTCCTTTCTGCTTTTTAACCATTCTTAATTTTTTTCTGAGCATCAATAATAAATGCAAGTTCTCTTCCAGGAGCTTTTAATTCAGCTTCTTTCAAAGCTACACGTGCATCATTCATTTTAAAAGGCATTTCAGCTATTGCCTTGAAATTTAGCTTTGCTAAAGACTCTAAAACTTCAGCTCCGGTTGTGACCAGAGTCCTGATTATGCCATTAGAAAACTTTGTATTTTGAATTTTCATATACTGTTGATATTCATCAAGTAAATGTGATATTTCATCGAATAAATGATTCGTGTTAATTTCTTCTTGGAGTGATATCTTATTCATCCAGTTTTTTAGACGTCTGAATTTAACTTGGGCCTCCTCATCATTCCGCCAGTCAATTATCGAGTCCCAAGGGGTATCTATAGACGGTTGAGGTACAGTAGATAGTAAAACATCAAGAACAAGACTACTGTTTTTTTGGGGATAGTTGAATGTGTTTCTATTCACTGTTTGATTACTAATGATAACTGGTGATGCATAAAAAGGATTTCTTAAATTTTTCAAAACTGCTATTGGCGATTCTTCGCATATTGAACTCTTAAGGGTTTGTTGGAAAATGTAATCTTCTATTGGTACATTGCCTGGCTGGAAAAATATAGTTCCACTTGAAGTTCGTACTACACATGTATCGCTTTCAGGATCAAAGTCTTCCATTTCCCATCCTGAAGGCGATGGGTCGCTTATTGGTGAATCCAAAACATCATTATCATAAAGCCAGTTTAGCTCAGAATTTATTCTCTGAATTTGCTCTTCATTGTAATATGCTTTCGATAGAGGAAAGCGTGCTCGGCGAGCTCTTGGGATGCTGGTCAAAAAAACAAGGGCAATTTTATCGACTAAAATTGCTGATCTTTTTAAATTTACTAGAGAGTTTTCATTTACGAAAGGTAACAAAGCACTTTGTTGCTTATGCATAAAATAACCTTAATGAGTTGTAAGAGACAGTTACGCAGGAACACCACATTATTCAAAATTAATAGTTTCGACACTCTAAGTTTTTCTTATGACTTTGAGGATTTTTCATGTGCTTTTTGATAGCACGTCAGCTATCCAGCGTGGCTCGTCAATCATTAAAGACTTATCAACCTCAATTAGATCAATACGAGCATTATAAGTCCGAATTAATCTTGCTAAACCCTCACGAATTTTATCTCCGTCGAAGGTTGATATTTCTTCGATATTTGTACCGATGAAAACTTCAGCAGACTGTACAGATATTTTTTCATACATACCTATGTTATCGGCCATTTGTCGCGCTGCTTGAACTCTGCTTTCGAGAGTAAGAATGACCGGTCTGTATCCAGCTTTCTTGTTTTCTACACAACGCGAGATCAATTTCTCCATCGGAGCCGTAGTAACATGAAATGCTGTTGTACCAACTTGAAAGTCACCCTCTCTGCCGGTTTGTACATCTGCAGCATTAGCCCTATCGTTACCAATATTTTCATCAGGAAAGCGTAACTGTAGCTTGGCTCCAACGAGATGTTGAAGTACAGCACCTGTAGGTTTGTCAGAGCGCTCTGCAGCTGCTTTAAGGATGTCGCTGACGACAGAAGAGAGGGGTTTGGTATAATCAATATCGACCGATATTCTTTGCTTGTCGAAGTAATCGAGCCGCACACATTGCGTAAAAAATGCTTCAAGCTGGGATGAAGCATCAACAACATCAACGGGCTCAGTTTCCAAGACCTGAGTCTCGTTTAAAATGTCTCTAATAGCTGCAGCAAGAAATACGGTTCCTCTTGATGTGCGGCCGCCTTCACGTGTGAATATGCGCGTTTCGCCATGTTGCTCAAGGATTTTAGCAATAGCTGGTCCACTCAAACCACGCACCTGACTTTTACCATTGCTGTACAATCGGTCGTCTGTGATGGGCAAACCATCAGTCAACATACGGGAAACAATAAGTCCTGCATTCATCACATTAGTATTCATTGCACCATTCTCGGCTCGCTGACTTTCATACCAGTCCTGTGCGGCTTTCAAAAATGCTTCAGAAGGGTTGTGCATGTTCATTCACTTTTTTTCCATGTGATTTGGCTACTTCTTCCAGGTGAGGCAGTATCATATGCTTAGCTACCCAGCCTACAGCTGGAACAACAACTGCATCTCCAAAACCGTACTGAATGTGCGAGTCGCGTAGATTGTTTAAAGTATACCACCCGGCACCCATCAGGCGAGCATATTCAAGCCCAGTCATCCAGCGGATTTTAAGTGATCCGTTCCCCATAATGACTACAGCCTGCTTTGAAGAACCGCCACGAGCGGTGCGCAGGCATCCTGAGATATCTTCGGGCCTCATTTCCCATACTGGGATGCCGTTGCGTGTCCGCCTGTACGCTGTACGAGCGGTGATCTCAGGAAGGCTGACAAATTGCTCCAGTCTTTCACGCTGAACCGGAGCCATAGAGTTTCTGAATAACGCTACCTTTTCAGCATTCCACCATCTGCTATCACCGTCTGGCACCATTTCAACTTCTTCTGTGAATCCCTGAGTAAGCAAAGCTGGTGCTTTAGGTAATGGCATCATGAACGTGCTAAGCTCAGAATCTTTATGTAGCCATGAAAGCCAGTCAGGCCTCAGGCATGTATCCTGCTCGCCGCCATCAATAGGATGCTTGACGCCAATGATAAAAAGTCGGGGGCGCGATTGAGGAACAAAGCGGCGTGCATCTAAAGTAATCGCATCCACTGCATAGCCCAGCGAGTTAAATTCTTTTACTGCAGCTCTTAAATCTTCTCTGCTGTGAGAAGAAGCGAGTCCGGTCACGTTCTCCAGAATGATTACTTTTGGCTTGCGCTCATGCATATTTCCAATTAAATCGGTAAAACCGAAGAAAGCGGACGACTCACGTCCACCACGTAAGCCGACACGTTTGCCAGCCAGGCTCAGATCTGTGCACGGAGAAGATGCCCATGCTACATCTGCAGCAGGCAACTCTTCACTTTTAAGGGAATGAATATTAGCCAGTATGAGATCTCCGGCTCCCCAGTGACCTTCATACATCGCCTTTTTGTTCAAATCATAATCATTTGCCCAAACCGTTTTAATCCCTGCCAGCTCCATACCGGCTCTGGCCAGACCTATACCAGCAAAAAATTCCAAAGCGGTCCATTCAGACTCTCGACGGATAGGTATTATGTTCACGCAATCTCTCCCATATACATCCCGCAATCATCCCATAAACTGCTCTGTCAGGCACTGGTAAACAGGTGCTACTGAGTGCTTTTGTTCGAAGAAGTGGGACGTTTTTATTGCCTGACAACCAATAGCGAAGGTACAAACACATAACATCTATGCGGAATTTAGCTTTTACTTTGGGCTAAGTTAACCGATAAGGATGAGGAGTAGTATCATGACGCTTCCAGGCGATCGACAGTTTCTGTATGAGTTGGTTTGGTCAAAACCAGCGAAGTTCATTGCTGCAGATCTTAAAATGAGCGAGTCCCATCTCATTGCCAGATGTATCGAGCTCCAGATCCCGCGTCCCTTAGACGGATACTGGCGTGCGGTTGCTAAAGGCAATCCACCAGCCATTCCCCCTTTGCCTCCCTTGAAAGCACACATACGTGACAGTATTGACGTTCAGGAAGAAGTGACGCCGCAATTACAAATTGTGAACGAGCAGCTGGCATCAGGTAGCTATAAACCCGCTCTAAAGCGCAGAGCGAAGTCATCATCCCATCAAGCTCAGGGCGCGAAGCTGTTTTTTGCAAGCAAAGAGATTTTGCTGAAATCATCTGTCACTGAGTTAGGATATTACAAACCGACAAAGCGAAAACTCTTGGACGTGAATACGTCAGATACGGGCCTGAATATTGCTGAAGCTTTCATGCTGAAATTTTTTGCAGCAGCTGAGAGTCGTGGATTCATGGTAAGGCTGGCTGAACGGGGAGATTGCTTCCGGAGAAGAGATATCTCTTTCGCTGAACAAGGGATCTGCAATTATCTTTACCTGGCGCTATGGAGGCCCTCAGGTACCAGCATCATCAGTGCAGAAGGCGTAAGCGTAGGCTTCTCACTGGTTGAGATGACGGAAGAGGTACCGACCAAACAGGTTAAGGGGCGTTATGTACGAGATGAAAAGCTGATCAATTGGTCTCGTGGTAAGAATTCAACTCATCTGGGCTACTACAGTCGGCGACACATACCGAGTGGCCGATTCAGGCTGCAGCTTTACTCACCTTATGAGTCCGAAGGCTGGCATCAGGTTTTCTCTCAAACTAACACCTGCAGTCTGATAAGTCAGATACCAAAAATCATTAAAGCGGCTCAAGCCGCTCTGCCTGTTCTGAAAAAGGAAGTTCAGGCAAAAAAGGAACGCGCTGTAGCCAATCGTCTGCGGATGGAGCAGCAGATGGTAGAGTATAAAAAACGTGAGGCTATCCGTAAGCAGGAAGAGGCTCATAAAGCCAGTGTGAATGAACTGCATGTCATCATGGCTAAATGGACAGAAGATAGGCGTGTCGAGCAATTCTTCACTGATGCTGAAAAAGACATTGAGAGATGCGATGCATCACTTCAGGAACAGTTAAGAGAACGCCTTAGGGCCGCAAAGGAGTTCTTAAAGGGGGAAACTGCGCTGCAGCGGCTCCTGAAATGGCGAACGCCTGAGGAGCGACTGAAGTAAATACTCCGAATTTCACCTTGCTGACAGATACAGAGCAGTTATCTGCGCGCTTTTACTTTACGTGTCAGTATCACAGGGTCCGCTATGAGCGAAGGGCGGACATTGTATTTTTTATTCGAAAGTTGAGTAAGGGGAAAGATGCACCAGATCGCCCAGATTCAGGCGCGTTTCGGTGTAGTTCTGTGCGGGACGCTGAAAGGCCATTGAAGCGCTCCGTTCTGACCAGCTTTTCAGCCTTATGAAGTGAACCTGTTAAAGCCTGCATATTTCCAGCGCAGACACATTTCTTACTCCTGATATCAGTATAAGTCGTAACGGGTGCAATGCCCGGTTCTACCACGCAGCCGACTCACAAAGGGACCAATGTCCGCTATGAGCGAGGAGCGGAAGTTCTCGCATATGTAATGAAGGCATTACTAACATTGACACGTGTTGATCTGCAGGGAATTGGTCCGTGGCTATGCACCACGAGGTTCTCGGAAAATTAATATAGAAAGGTATTGGTGATCAATAATGCAAAAAATTGGGAAAGTAGTATTATTGAGTTCATTGATATAATGTTAGGCACCAAATTACCACTCAAATAAATTAGCAAAAGAGGAGTTACTATGAAAGTTTTGGTGAAAGATATTTTTGGAATACCTGGGGACATATACCCTCCAATAATTCAAAATCTACTTAAGTCTTCATATAATAAAAATTATCAGTTCTTAACCTTCGATGATTTTGAGTTATTGAACAAAATTGATTCAAACTATGTGTATTGGATGGAGATATTGTATCGCTCACATTGGGCAGCGACCTCCAATCTCATAAGGCATGATAAATGGTACGAACTTTGCCATAACAGTTCAATTATCAAGCCAAATTACATTGCTTTTTGTTCTGGACTTAGAGGTATCCTTGAGTGTGCGACCGATACATACGATGCCTTAGGCTCGGTACCTCTCACTATTGCGCAGATATTTAGTCATATTGAAGATGCGCTTTTACGTCGTCCAACACTGAAGCGAGTAGTGAGCGAAGAGTTGGAAGATAGCTTGATTCATTTCACTTATGCACGTAAGTTAATAAAGAACGAAGATGCACCAAAGAGTCACAAAGCAAAAACAGCTAGCGATTATATTGCTCAGTTAGAAAGCGAGGCTCTTCCCCTCAAAAGTCTATATGCTGAACTTTGTCAAGTTGTACACCCTGCTCACCAGTCTACTGCGTGGTTAGTCGGCGTTGAAGAGCAAAATTATAAGATTCAGAGAACGGAGGATCTAGCATTTATACTAAGTTTGTGTGAGCGTTATAAGGCATGTATTGAATACATCCTGATGTCATCGGTAAATACTAGCATGTTTATATTTAAGGTTCTTAATATGCTATCTTGTCCGGAGTTACACAATTATTCCGCTGATAAATACGATATGTCCCATATTCCGTTGCACAATAAAATTGAGGCCGCAATTCGGATGCAGAATGCGTAAGTTATAATCTTTACGTCTAAGATAGACTATGAGTCGAAGCAAGTTAAACGGCTACTCTTTGGGCACCAAACAGCTCACTGTATCAACCTGGGCTGCTATGTGCGAAAATCGGCCTATCAGGCCAACTTGTTCTAATATCAGTCTGGATTATAATAAGTGATTTTTCATAAATATTTAAGTCAGTTAACGCAATCGTAACTGCACTAATTTATCTGGATTGAATATAGCAAAAAAATTATATACATTGTCAAGTAATGGCAATACACTTAACTTTGGATTAATAATAACTATACATTTTACCAAAGGTAGCTATCATGGATAATTCTCAACAAAATTTTTGCTACGAGCAATACGAATCAGTAAAAAACATACTACGTGAACAGATAAGAAATGATTTTCGTGCAATCATCATTCAAATTAAAAAATGCGATTATATCATAGCATCTTCTATACATGGCATGAGAACACATGAATCATTAACGGCAGCAGCAAACGCTCATTCATTGTTCTTAGTGGCTTTCGATTTAGCTCAATCTGGTCACTTTACAGCAATATTCCCCCTCTTTAGGACAGCCCTTGAAAGTGCCATCTATGGTTATTTATTTAATTGCGAAGAAGGTCTTAGTGAAAAGTGGAAGAAACGACAATTATCCGAAGAAGATTTTAAATCGAATAAGCAAGCATTCACTGCAGCAGTCAAACGCTTTCGAGGATACTTGCAGTGTCATGATGAAAAATCAGGTGACACTCCGTACGAAAAATTCATCATGAGCTTGTATGATGCAGCAATTGATTTTGGTGCTCACCCAAATCCTATTGGATTGCTGAATAATGTAACACTAGAAAAGAAAGATGAATCAATAAAATTCAGTTTCGATTATTTATGCACGGACTTTAAGGATATTCTAAAGGCTCTCAGTGCATGTCTTGATTATGGGGTTGCAATAGCTGCAATTAACCATCTCACACATATTTATAGCAACCCCACCCATCCAGGTCTGGACTCCATTCTTATTGATCTCGTAAAAGAAAATAATAAAATAGTTGATATATTAAATGGAAGCCCCTTAGGTTTTGAATATAGGCACTATAATCGCATCAATAACTTTGTACCTCCAAGTTTATAGTTTGGTTGCCATTCATTTTTATATCAGTCCTAAACCTGAAAAATATCAATGACCTGCTCCCTGTTGATTAACACACCGCGATGTTAGTAATGTCATCATAAGCCACATGAGGACATCCCCATGAAGAAGTGTTTTTCCGACGAACAAATCATCAGTATTCTTCGCGAAGCGGAAGCCGGAGTTTCTGCCCGTGAGCCCTGCCGTAAGCACGCCATTTCCGATGCCACTTTCTACACCTGGCGCAAGAAGTTTGGTGGCATGGAAGTTCCTGAGGTGAAGCGGCTTAAATCTCTTGAAGAGGAGAACACCCGCCTCAGGAAACTACTTACCGAGGCCATGCTGGATAAGCAGGCGCTTCAGGTGGCTCCGGGGCGAAAGTACTGACGACAGGCCAGAAGCGGGATGCCGTTGAGTTTATGTGTGGTGCGACCCGTCTGTCGCAACATCGTGCCTGCAGGCTGACAGGTTTGTCCTTGTCGACCTGCCGCTATGAGGCTCAGCGTCCGGCAGCTGATGCGCATTTATCAGGGCGCATCACTGAGCTGTCACCGGAGCGCAGGCGTTTTGGCTACCGCCGCATCTGGCAACTGCTGCTTCGGGAGGGCCTTCACGTAAATCATGAGCGGGTATACCGTATTTACCACCTTAATGGACTGAGCGTAAAACGCAGACGACGCCGTATAGGGCTGGCAACCGAACGGTTTCCGCTTCTGCGCCCGGATGCGCCGAACCTGACATGGTCGATGGATTTTGTCATGGATACACTTGCCAACGGTCAGAGGATCAAGTGCCTGATCGGTGTGGATGATTTCACGAAAGAGTGTCTGACGATCACCGCTGCTTTCGGTATTTCAGGCGTTCAGGTCACGCGTATTCTTGACAGCATCGCGCTGTTTAGGGGCTATCCGGCGACAATAAGAACCGATCAGGGCCCGGAATTCACCTGTCGCGCGCCCGATCAATGGGCCTTTGAGCATGATGTGGAACTACGGCTTATACAGCCGGGCAGGCCGACTCAGAACGGATTTATTGAGAGTTTTAACGGACGATTCAGAGATGAATGCCTGAATGAACACGGATTCAGCGATATTGATTATGCCAGGAAAACGATTAATGTCTGGCGGCAGGACTATAACGAGTCCAGACCTCATTCATCGCTGAATTACCAGATGCCAACTGAATTTGCAGCGAACTGGCGAAATGGAAAATTAGAAGGTAAACAAACCGACATTACTTACTGAGCGTTGTATCTAATTCTGGGGGCAGGTCAACGCCGCGGCATTTTTTTTATTTGTCCCGTTCGTCGGTAACCCGCTTCAGCTCTTTCTGGAGGCGGAGGATCTCGACCTGAGCGTCTGACAGTTCTTTATCCGTGGATGAGCTCGGGCCGTACTTCTTTATCCATCCGTAAAGGCTGTGGATGGTGATATCGAGACGTATTGCAACGCTGGAAACAGAATGGCCATGATCAACAACCTGTTTGACTGCTTCGATTTTAAACTCTTCTGTATAACGCTCACCGCTCACCGCTCACCGCTCACCGCTCACCGCTCACCGCTCACCGTTCACCGCTCACCGCTCACCGTTCACCGCTCATGGCACCTCTCTTTAAGCCATCTTAAATTACTATGAGGTGTCTGTTAAACTCGTGGCGATTCTACGTTAGAAAAAGGGAAAGTTAACTATGGTTCCGGGCTATGTATATATTCTGGTCAATCCGAGCATGCCAGGATTGATTAAGATCGGTCGAACATTACGAGATTCCCGTATGAGGGCACGTGAACTATCCTCTACAGGTGTTCCAACTCCCTTTCAGGTGGCTTTCGAAATATTTGCTGAACAACATGAAACTCTTGAGGCTAAGGTACATCTTGAGTTAACTGATTTTCGTGTCAATGCGGCACGTGAGTTCTTTCGATACCCGCTCGACAAAGCCATTGCATTATTGATCAAATTAGCGGAACCAATTCAAAGTACTGCGGAGCAATATGTAGCCGAAGATGTAACTCAACGACTTCGAGAAAAGTATTCCATGTTCCTACGTCCCGATATTGTGGCTATAAGGGTTGTTCAGATGCCTGGACGCGTCTGGCTAGAAATTACAACTGAGAAAGAAACTGCTGGGTATCTCGTGGACCAGACAATTCAACGTACAGATCTAGCATTCATTGCTGACACAGATGAGGCATTCTTTCGACCAGAAGATGATGTCAGCTTGAATGCTAATAAGCTGGTGAATAGCTACGATGTGTACTCTATCGTTATGACTACTGAACTTTTTCATGATGAAGCACGCCAACAAATCGTGCGCTCGTATCAAGCGGAGAGCTTGTAGGACTTCTGCCAGTTCCGAGTAAAAAGCGGACGTTATACGATTTGTCATTGAGCTGCTTGTCTAGAGGTGTGTATGCTTTATGTCCACTCTGAATTTAAAGGGACACATATTCCATCTAAATCAAGATCATCGCAATTGTGATATATTGCAGAAGGAAAAGGCCCACTAGTTATAATGCCTCACGGTCTTCTACTGGACAGAAAATCTTGGTAAAAGAAGGGTTTATTCTTCTTTTTTAGTCAATTTTCCACGTTGTTTGTCCCCACCCTTTAGGTCACGGCGAAAGCCAAAAGCCGCCAGTGCCAGAATTATATACCCAAGAAACCAAGCATTATGCATTGTGGAAATCATGGACGAACTGGGTTATGGGAAAGAGCATATAATTGGATATTCCTTTGGCGCATGGGCAGCTCTTGGCCAAAGGGCTGCTGTTGCAGTCCTTACAAGTTAGACTTCAGTCGACTCTGATATTTCTAAGGCATTATACAGTCGCAATAAAAAGTTTACACTGAGTCGCCGCAGATGGCCGGCGGACTTAAAAAAACCGGCTTTCGCCGGTTCAGTTTTCATACTGCGTACACGTCATCGCACTTCGGCAGCCAGTCGGCGCTGCTTTCGTCCGTCAGCCCGAGGTTGGTCTGCATGCCGGTTTTTGTGCGCCGCTTCAGGTAGCTTTTGCCGTACTCGCGCAGGATGCTCTCCAGCGCCTGGCTGAAGGATTTCATGCTGAGCGGGTTGCGGTAACCGCTGGCCTCCATGTACGCCAGATAGGCGTGGTAGAGGTAGCGGCGGGGTTGCAGAGGCCGGATGCTAGCGTTACCCATGTGCAGGCCGTTCGGCTCAGCGGTGGCAAACAGGTAGCCGCAGAAGTCCACCATGGGGTCGGCGTCGCGCTTGATGCGCATGGCCTCGCCGGAGTTCTGCTGCTGCTGAAGCAGTGCGCGGGCGTCCTGCGGGCTGCTGAAGCGCTGCATCAGCTGGCGCACGATAACGGCCAGCTCCGCCTGTATTTTCTCCTTCAACTGCGGGTCGCGCTCGTCCGCCGGGATGATTTCCGCAAAGTGCAGGATGACGCGGCGGCGCGACACGCCTCCGCTGCGGTCGGTGAAGCGCATGGGGTTGTTGTTTACGGCCAGTATCACCGCCGGAATGTGGGTTGAGTAGGCGTCGCGGTACTTGGGGTCAACGGACACCGCATCGCCGCCGGTAATCGCCTTAATGCCCGCGCCGTCGCCGCTCCACTTCTCCTGGTCAGGCAGGCGGATGAGTGAATAGCCGATGACCGAGGCGCGCTCGCGCGACGACTCCAGCGTCTCGATGGTGGCCGACACGGCGTTGTCCGTTCCCGCCAGCATGGTGGCAATTTCCGCCATGATGCTCTTGCCGCTGCCGCCGGGGCCGGTGACCTCCAGAAACAGCTGCCAGTCGTATCGGTTTGCCAGCACCATGAACAGCGCGGCCAGAATCACGTCCCGCTTCTCTGCGCTGCGCCCGGCTGCACGGTCAAGCCACTGCCAGAAGTGCGGCGCGTGGCTCTCCAGCGTTTCGCCCGGCACGGGGCGGGTATAGTCCACGTCGCTGACCGTGCGCAGCCAGTTCTCACGCCGGTGCGGGCTGAAGGTGCCGCTGCGGGTGTCGAGCACGCCGTTGCGGAATCCGATGAGCTGTCGCTGCGGCGCGGCCTGCTGGGGCAGCATCAGCTTGAGCGTGTCCACCACGCCCGCCACCTTGCCCGCCGAGAACGGGGCGCGCAGACGCTGAAACAGCTTCGCCACGTCGCGCCCGAACTGGTTGCCGGAAATCACCTTCCACGCCCCGGCCTCATAGCGGCAGAGGATTTCGCCGCTGGCGTCCACGGCCAGATTGCGCCCGTAGTGCTCCGCAACGCGCTCCGCCTTCTCGCTGGCGCTCATGGCCGTAAACTCGGCCTCGCTCATGGTGTCGAACGGGCTGGCGGCGGGCGGTGCGGAGGCTTCCCGCAGCGCCTGCCGGGTGGCGTCCTCACCGTGCGCGGTAAAGGCGTCGTTCCAGTCGCCGAACACCGGCGGCAGGGCCACGCTGGCGTTGCAGGCTGCGGCGGCGTGCCGGGCCTTACGCTGGCCGTCGCCGTTCAGGTCGCGGTCGGCGGCAATCACCAGCGGCAGCGCCGGGTGCTTTTCACGGACGAGGCCGGCCAGGGAAAGGAGGTTAACGGACGACAGCGCAACCCACACCGCGTCCCCCGTCAGCGCGTGCACCGTCAGCCCGGTGGCGTAGCCCTCGGTGAGCCAGATGCGTTTCGGGGTGCCTTTGACGCTCAGGACGTGGCAGGTGCCTTTCACCTGGCCGCCCTTAAGCGTGCGCTTGTCACCGGAGGCGTTAATCAGCTGGACGTTGACCAGCGCGCCGTCCGCGTCGTGCAGCGGCACCACGAGGTCGCCGGGGCGGTAAGTGGTCAGCGCCACCTTATGCGGCTTCGTGAGCGTCAGGCAGGCCTGCTCCGGCAGCCCCTTGCGGGACAGGTAGGCGTTGCCGGTGACGGCTTTTGCGCTGCTCACAAGCTGCTGTGCGAACGCGGCGGCCGCCGTGCGGGCGGCCTCATCGTCCGGCTCTGCCGGTGCGGCTTCAGTGACCGGCGGCAGGTTGCCGGTGAGGTCGTTCACGCGCGCGGCGGCCCCGGTCAGGCTCACCCCCAGCGCCTTCTGCACCAGGTCCATGCCGTCACCGGCTCCGCACTGGTTGCAGAACCACGTCCCGCGCCCCTCTTTATCATCAAAGCGGAAGCGGTCTTTGCCGCCGCACACCGGGCACGCCGTGTGCCGGTTCTTCACCACCTTCACGCCCAGCGCGGGCAGGATGCGGGGCCACTGGCCCCGCGCGGCGCTGGCCGCGTCTGATACGGTCATTTTCATT
>Ga0157360_1000264_pt1 | contig 21342 bp, 11 predicted proteins | sample AttlaeALBM1_FD_111483 | JGI IMG/M metagenome (GOLD analysis project Ga0157360, IMG submission 111483) | Fungus gardens microbial communities from leaf cutter ant in Ribeirão Preto, State of São Paulo, Brazil - Atta laevigata ALBM1 | ecosystem: Host-associated > Fungi > Mycelium > Unclassified ... | reverse complement strand
GGTAATTAATGAAGTCCATGTGCAAACATTGAGGTCTTCATATCTCCACTAATATTGATTGCCTCGAGGTTGTTCTAGGCTCATTCTGAGCGTTATGAAGAAGGCTTCTGCTGAGCCTAGAACTGAAGCATCGATCTCAGCAGTTTCTGAAATATTAGCGATTTAATAAACGGTAACATGGTAGTTACCAGTTGATCTGCTTAATATCTCAGCCATTATTGATCGCCTCGAGACGTGACTGGCATCGATCGAAAGGTCTTCTTAAGGGCTTTGAGCTGGCTTTGAGACCGTGGGAATCGTCGAAGAAATGGTGGAGATATGACTGAATGAAGTTTGTGACAACAACAGTGGGAGAATACATGAGATAGAGTATAATTTATATTATAAAGGGCATATGTGAAGGAGAATATATTCATATATTTGTGCAGTGTGTCACTCAAGATACTGAGATTCAGAGACAAAGACTGAATCTCAGGGATACAAAGTAACTACCTAAATACCAGATTGTAAGTATGTACATATTTATCATAGAATGTAAAAACTCCAACACAGTGGAGTACTCATAGCTAGAAGAGATTAAAAATGAGTAAGTAAATGATCGAGAAAATTTTCAGGAAACATAGCAGATGTTGCAACGCTCCTAACTATAGTCCCTCAACAATGTGAAATGAATAAAGATAAATGTGTGTAATCTGGGGGGACAAAGGTAATTTTAGGAATGCCCTGGTTAGTAGCACATAACCTCAAAATTGATTGGGAGAAGGAAGAAGTAAAAATGACAAGGTGTCCACTTTTGTGTGGAGTAAACCAAAGAAAGAAAGAAAGCAAAGAAAAAGAGGAAATAAAGAGAGAAGAAAAAATAAATAAAGAAGTAGTAAAGGAACTAGTGCTAAAAAAGTTTTGGAAATAGAAGAGGGTATTTGGAAAAGCAGAATCAGAATGTGTGCTAGTACAAAAAACTTGGGATCATATAATAGAGCTAAAAGAAGAATTCATGCAAAAAAAAGATATATTTACTATCAAGAGAAGAGCAAAAAGAAGTATAAGCATTTGTAGAGAACTAGTTGTACAAAGAATATATCCACTTATCTGAATCACTACAAACATCCCCAGTACACTTTGTGGCCAAAAAAGATGGAAAATAATGAATGGTACAGAACTATAAACATATAAACCAGTAGACTGTAAAAAAGTTACCTGCTACTACTAATTACTGACATCCTAGATGGAGTAGGAAATGAAAAGGTGTTCACAAAGTTGAACTTGTGATAGGAGTACAATAATATCAGAATCAAAGAAAGAGATAAATAGAAAGCAACATTCATGACATATATAAAAGTATATGAGCCAACAGTTATGTACTTTGGGCTTACCAACTCTCTAGCTACTTTCTAAACTATGATGAACAATCTATTTCAAGATATGGTTAATTAAAAAACTATAGCAACCTTTATCAACAACATTATTGTAATAACAAAAACAGAGAAAGAGTATAATAAAATTGTAGAGAAAGTATTAAAGTAGCTGGAGAAGAACATTTTATTTGTAAAACCAGAAAAATGCAGATGGTGTCAGCATCTAAAGTCCGATGACCGGAATTAAGCCAACTGTCTCTTTGTTCAGAGTTTAACAAAGAGAACTCGATAGAGTTCTCGCTCATTTCTCTACCTACTTATACACTTTACTACTGTGGCTATGTGCTTACTCTCCCATGGTCCTCATGTTACTCTAGTCATGTGACATACTGTGACTGTGACTTGTGACATGACCATCTGTGACTATCCATCACACCATTATGACATTGTGACAAAGTCATATGATACTTTCCCATGCTCCACCTTGTAGTTGTAAGTCCAAAGAAAAAGAAAAAGAAAAGAAAAGAAATATAAATAATGACTTAGCCGTTTTGCCAAGTCATGACAGATGGAAGGTCAAGGAAATGGAGTTTTTGGGAGTAGTAATTGGTTCTAAAGGAGTTAAAATACAGAAAGAGAAAGTAAAAAAAGTATTAAATTAGCCAACCTCTTAAAACATGAAAGAAGTATAAAAATTTCTGGGACTAGCCAACTACTATAAACTTTACCAGAGTAGCAGCACCTTTATACCTACTAGTAAGAAAAGAAGAAAAGTGGAGATAAGAAAAGAATCAAGAAAAGATATTCCAACAAATAAAGAAAGCATTTATATCTAAGCCAATACTTGCAATACCAGACTTGAATAAAAAAAATAAGAGTAAAAGCAAATACATCTGACTATGTAATGAGAGAGGTATTATTAGTAAAAGATGTGGAGACCAATAGCATTTTTGTCCAAATTAATGAATTCAATAAAAAGAAACTATGAGATTTACAACAAAAAAATAATAGTAGTGATTAAGTGCCTAAAAGTATGGAGACATTACTTAGAGGAAGCAAAAGTACAGTTTAAAATTTATGACTAGTCAAAAACTAAATCACAGATAGGCTAGATAAGTATTGTACTTATCTAGATTTGACTTTGCATTAAAGTATATGCCAAGAAGAAGTATGGAGAAAGAAAATAGACTAAGTAGAAGAGCAGATTAGCAAGAAGGGGTAGAAAGAGATAACAAGCATAGGATGCTAACAAAACTAGAGTAAATAAGACAAGAGAAAGAAATGCTACTTAAGAAAAAAGAATTAAAAGAAAAAATAAAAAAGGCAGAGGAAAAGAACAAAAGAATAGTTAAAGTAGTGGAAGAATTAAAGAAGTCAAGAATAAAAACATTAAAGGAGAAAGAATAGTTAATAGAGAAAGGATTAGTATTAAAAGAGAACCAAATCTATGTATCAGAGAAAAGGGAATTGAGAGTAGAAATAATATGACTATATCATGATATCCTAGTAGGAGAGCATGAAGAAAGATGGAAAATAGTAGAGTTAGTAGAAAGAAACTATTAGTGGCCAAGGATAATGAAGGAGATAAAAAGATATATAGATGAATATGATACTTGCCAAAGAAACAAGAACTATATAGAAGCTCTAGCAGGAAAACTAATGCCAAACATAATCTAAGAAAAATCATAAAGACATATTAGTGTTGACTTTATTACTAAATTACTACTGGCTCAGGAATTCAATGTGATATTAGTAGTATATGATCAACTCACAAAAATAGTACACTTCATTGCTACTACAGAAAAAACATTAGTAAAGAGGCTAGCAAGAATATTTTAGCACCAGATATAAAAGCTCTACAGACTACCTGAGAGTATTGTATTAGACAGGGGACCTTAGTTTGTGGTAGGAGTAGTAAAGGAAGTAAATAAAATACTAAAAATTGAAATAAAGTTGTTAATAACATATCACCCTCAAACAGATAAATAAACAAAAAGAGTAAATCAAGAGTTGAAGCAGTATTTTGTTTATTGACCATAGGCAAGAGTAATGGTCAGAATAGTTAGGAACAGCAGAGTTTGCCTATAACAACAAAATTCACTTGGTAACAAAAGTCTTACCATTTAAAGCAAACTACAAGTAGGATCCAAGAATGGGCTTTGAGGGAAAATAGAGGGGAAAATACAAGACAGTAAGAGAATTTGTAGAAAGAATAAAGAAGATCTAAGAGGAGGCAAGAGTAGTACTAAAAAAAGCACAGAAGAAAATGAAGCAAGATGTAGATAGAAGAAAAAAGAAAGACAAAAAATATCATAAGGGGAACTTAGTAATGCTAAGTACAAGGGATCTGAAATGGCAAATGAAAGAGAGGAGAACAGAAAAGTTGACAAAGCAATTTGTAGACCTCTATAAAATAAAAAGAGTTATATTAGCAAATGCAGTCAAACTCAAGTTACCAGCTACTATTAAAATACACCCAGTAGTTAATGTAAGTAAAGTATGACTATACAAACTACAAGTAAAAGGCCAGAAGGTAGTACCACTACAACTAATAGTAATAAATAGAGAGAAAGATTTTGAAGTAGAAAAGATTTTGAATAAAAGAAAAATATGAGGAAAGGACAAGTTTCTAGTTTAATAAAAGGGATATATAGCAGAGATAGACACATGGGAAGAACAAGAAAACCTAGAGAATATGAAAAAGAGTTTGAGAGAAAGTATAGGAAAGAGAACAAAGAAATTAGGTAATAGAAGCTAGGAAAAGAAAAGAAAGAGTTTAACCAAGAACTACCAAGGGAGTTTACAGCAAAGTTATTATATAAATAGAGGAAAAGAAGATACAAAAAAAAAAAGAGAAGATAGAAAGAAAATTAGAAGTGATAGAAAAATTCCTCAGGACAAGAAATCTTGAAGGGGAAGCTATTTTATGAGGAACCCAAAGAGGAAAAAATCTCCCACACCTTTGAACAACTAATCTACAATCTCAAAACATATAATGGGATTAAACTATAATAGCATAGAAAACTTATATAAATATCATCATGTATCTAGAACATGTGATCATAGAACATTCTAGTAAAAAACATGTAATCATGGAAAATAAGAGCATAGATCATATAGTTTATGTATAAGTAGTAGTAGAAATCTAACAGGGAACTCTATTGAGTTTTTTTCTTTCAATTATCACTGATTAGAGTTAGAACTTTAGTTCTAAGTCCATACCTTAACACTGTCTAGCTATCCTGTTCAGAAACTTGAATCTAGGAGAAGAATTTTGTGATAGCATTCTGTTATTCTAGATAGGTTGCTATGATTTAGATTTCAAATAAAATTGTCACTAAAGGATAATGGATATTTCTTGTACTATTACTTGATGTAATGTTCTGTTAGGGTCTTTAAACAAGAGTATATTCAGAAATCTTCTAGTCAATATTTGCTCAAAGAATACTACTATACTACCAAAGAAAAAAAGGTCTTGAGTATCCTTTCAAGTCAAAGAGTTTAAAAAAAAAAAAAACTTAGAGTTTTTCACCCTCTCCTATTATATTTATAGAAAATAGCTATAGATAATCCTGTTTTAGTACAAAGTAGTTACTATCTCTATCTGTTATGACCTTATTACAGTCAGTGTCTTTACAAGAAACTTGAATATTTATAAATTGTTAAACTATTCCTACTTTTATACTTTTTCTCTTTCTTTAACCACCACTATCTTCTTCTTTCTGGCTGTAATGGCTATCGGGGAGACCATTATACTACCAAACCTCTTATACTAATATTATCATTATTCACCTTCCAACATTTATTTCTATCTATTCTTTGAGATAGCATCTTTTTCTATTTTATGCTAGATACATGAGCATTGTACTACATGTTCAGCACCTTTGACCTGGTAGAGACTTATCAAGTCATAAGCCTCTTGGTTTGCAGAAAGGAACTTTAGGTAGTCACTTCTGCAAATAGAATAGACTGGGAGAAAAATGCTAAGCTTTGAATATGAAGCCCTTAACCTCTAACCCTTTTCTCTATAGGTTATCCTAAAGTTGTTAAGAACCAAAACTTCATAAAAAGGAAAATTGATGTTAAGGAGGGGTTACAACCTTAAGAGTTGAATTAACTACTGTACTAGTCCTCAGTCTCAGGGCTTTGATAAGACAAAGGATGTCATATAACAGAAAATAATAATTTAATAAAAATAATTTCTTTTATATATTATTCATTACTAAAATTTGCTCCTGAACTTCTGTTGTCTACTCCTATAGGATTATGATGTAGACTAGTTACTTGTACTTCTCCTATTCCAGATATAGTATAAGTACTCCATTAGTTATACCCTGGTTCCTTAGTTCATAGATTAATGTCTCTTATGTGTTCTACCTTCACTTCTATCAATCTATATACCATTTCTTTCCACAACTCCTAGCAACAATTTGCAATAGCAGATTGAGATACAATACACGAGCTAAGGCCAAGATTGTTCCTTAATTTTGTTATCAATTCCCTTTTTCCTCAGAATAACCCTATTTCATTCTGGGTTATTTTGTCCCTGCTCCACACGTTCATGACAGAGAGAAAGCTTATAGGTTAAGGACTTAGATAGTTCTAAAGAAAACAAAACTAAAGTTTGCCTATAGAAGAATAAAGCTAAAGTATCTGACTAATACAGTCTCATTTTATATGTGCTGACTAATTCTTAAGTAATATACTGCTAAGTCTGGGGGCTATACTAGGAAATAACAGTATTTTCTCTCTAAGACCAATATTCTGTTAGCCATCAAAATGCAGTGACAGAGTTTTAGGTTAGTAGTAGTGGTAAAGGCCTGGTTTGTTAGAGTATTACATATAGAAGTCCTGTACTAGCTCCACTGCATTATCAAGTTCCCATGTACTGAGCCAAGAGTACTCATCAGCTGTTCTCTTGTAGCTAGTCTACTATACATAATATATTAATAGAAGTCTCCTCCTGCAATCCATTTTTGGGTCAAGTATCTGTACAATTTCATACTTAATCATACTGTCAACTTCTACTAGGAGGTATTGTGTTGGGTAAGATGACTTCAAGTTGGAAAATATGAAATACAGGATATACTGATTGCATATGTTTAGATAGTTAGATTTGGTATGAGTGGAATCCCAGTTTTCCTATGACTACAAAAGGTCCCAAGTAGTATTTAGATAGCTTTTCAGAGAGTTGAGTAGTCCAAATATTTCTAGCTAAGATGAATATCTGGTCCTCTACCTTAATATTGGGGGGTATAGAGTGTTTTGTGTCTATGGGACCTTGGTAACATTGAAAGGGTGCAAAAGGGAATTGCATACTGGAACAAAAAAAACAATGATATGCCAGCTCCCAATTGTGTACTAAAGGTCTGAGGGGAGATAATCAAAGATAAAGGTTCTAAGTAAAAGTAGAATTATATGCAGCTCTGATAAAATATATGTTGGTTGTTGTGAAATAAATATAAGATCTCTCTAAATTGTTGTTACATAGCCTTCCTAAGGTATCAACCTTTATACACTGTGACTAGACTCAACTAGAAAATACAGTTAGTTGATCATTCATGGACCCTCCACACTCAGTTGCCCCTTTGTCTACACTCCTAACACTAAACCTTATGAGTGTGATATAGTCCAAGTATGCACCTAACCAAGCTTTTCTAGCCTGCTGTCCTCTCTAAAGCTTGCCCGAGTTACATCTGCTATTTCTCTCTAGATCAAGTTCTGGGTATATTCTGTGTTCTTCTCAAGACATCTTCCTGGTCCTAATCTTTTTACTCTTAATAGATCTGTATTCACAATTCTAGAGATAGTATAGATAAAGGTAGGAGTCAAGAGGTTTCTCTCTGATCCAACTGTACTCTAAATACTATATTAAAGTTATTACAAATGGCTGAAACTCAAAGAATAAAGATAAAAAAAGAACTATTGCTACTTTTGGATTTCCATTAACTTTTTCTTTTATTAATTCCCTCCAAACTCCTGAAGCTTATATATCTCTCTCCTTTCTTTGTAATGACGCCTTCTCTTACCAAGTCCTTCCTATCAAAGATAACATATCTTCATCACCACTTTCTTCTAGAATATTCTTCCTTCTCATCTTATTATTCTCTTGATGCTACTTTGTAATTTGGACTTTCTTGATTACCTATTAAACAGTTAGTAAGCCCCAATAAATGTCTAATATCTCCTAGTCAGGCCCTAGAGGTCATTTATCTAAATATAATTGATCTGATGCCATCAATGCTTATTTACAAGTACAAAATCTACCTGTCTAAGTTTGTTATCTAAGTACTATTGGCTCTAGAGTACAAGTCTGCTATCTTTTTGAGCTAGCCTACTCAAAGGTAGATCTAGAGCATAGTCCCTTAGTAACTTTCTTTGTAATCCAATGCCAGCTCATCCTAGTTGCCTCTCAAGGTCTCAACAGAAGCTCTAGGTTGATTATCACCTACTAGCTCTAAGTCGATTATCACCTACTAGCTTTAGGTTAATTATCACCTACTCCATATATTTATTATATAGTATTATATTCTAAGGATATAGAAAGGATTCTAGAGTGAATTCTAATTAAGAATCCATTAGTATAAAGCATATCAAATGTTATTTTCTGTGGAAAATTTGCTTGCAGCATAACAATATGCCTGTGCTTTTACAATTGACTGTTTTAGCCTCATATGAACCATATCCAACTTTGCTATGAAGAAGTATGCTGAATTGGATAGTAGATTGAGATCAGATTAGACCTGCAACTTGGAATAATACCCCTTATTAGTAAAGAAGAGAGATATATCTATAGTCACAGACATCATGTTATTGTATGCAAATTCTACTAAAGAAAATAGGTGAGACCAGTTTGATTGTTGATAATTGTAGTATATTCTGAGATACTACTCAAGGATCTGGTTGGTCTATTCAGTCTGTCCATCTCCTTTGGGATAATAACCTGAAGTAAAGTATAGTCTCATGTTTAATATAGCTGCCAGAAAACAAAAGAACCTTGAAACAAATTCTAATCCCCAGTCTGAGGTAATATGAGAGAGTGCTTTATGCTTGAAAAAGACATATGTTACAAAGAGCTTGGCAAGGGTTAGTGAGTCAATAGTTTGGTATATTAGAATGAAGATAGCCTATTTTGTTAGATGGTCTACCATCACTAAAATATCTGTGAATCCATCTGAATCTGATATAGGGAGCTACTTAATAAAGTCTATTAAGATAGATTCCTATGGTTAGAGAGGAATTAGGAGTTGTTTGAGGAAACTATAAGGTCAATGATATTATGGTTTGTTGCATAAACACACATTACAGGACCTGATATAGTCCTTAATGTAATATTATAATCCTGGTCAGAAATAATCCTGCTTAATCAATAGTTATGTTTTCTCCTGACCAAAATAACCAGCTAGTATGTTGAAAGGGGAAAAAGAGATGTTTAATGTGACAAGCAAGTAGAAGAGGTGGTAACAGTTCTTAATTGCATGCTAAAGGGTTCATAAGGAGAAGAAAGAAGTAGGGGATATCAGAAAGAAATTAAAATAAAAAGTACAGCTTATTTGTAATATAAAAATAGGTAAAATGATTGTAGGTTCAATCTAGATCTACCTTGCATGGTGTCCCTAAGATGTTCACCTTTACACACTGTAACAAGCTCACTAGTAGAATAGTCAGTAAACTACTCATAGACCTTACTACACTCAATTAAGTCCTCATTTGCACCCTTACACCAAACCTTATGGTTGTGATACAATCTGAGTTGATGATCAGCCAGGATTTTCAGGCCTGTTACTCCATAGAAGGTTGTCTGAGCAACTACTGCATCTTGTCTCTTGAAAGAATAGGGTATATAATATAAAACAGTCACTAACTCAACCTCTCACCAAGATCATCCCTTACACACTCAAGAAAATTGCATTTACAACCTCAAGAGCTTTTGAGATAAAGGTAAGGGCCAAGGAGACTCTCTTTATTAATCTCCACTCTGAGAAATATATTAGAATATTACAAATGTTAGAGACTCAATTAAAAAGAAATAGAAAAGGAAATCCTTTATTCTACTACTCTTCTCTGTATCTCTCCTCTATGACACTACCATGCAGCTATGACAGCCATCACCTTTCTGTCCTCCATACCTCCCAGACATGACCATGTGATCTTGCTCTACCTCTATACTTCACTTCTGCCCATCATTCCCCAAACTCTGAACTGGCTTCTTTCTACTCCAAATATAGTCTAGAAACACATGACAGTATGTATGAGCATCAGCAATACAATTGTCAATCTGGCAGCATGTTTGTTTCTTGACTGAGTCTAGCAGTGATGAGATCACTAGTTACTGATAGACTTTTGATCTGTTGTCTTAGTATCATATTAGTCTAAGTCTACTCTAGATTAAAATTATCTTGTATTCCAGAGATATCTCTGAGTCTTTGATTTCTAGAGTTTCAATATTGATAGTCTATATCTGAAAAATCTAATACTAGCTTATTAGTCTTGCCTCCCAAGGTATAAGCTATTCTAGCATGTGGCAGCTTGGCCACTACCTAATAGAAGTATCCAATCTTGGGTCCAGATTATGTCTAGGGCTTGTAGGAGGTCTCTAGAGTAGGTTCCAATAGTAAAATCCAGGGGTATAATGTGTATCCTATGCTACATTTCTACAAAAAATTCTCTAGTAGCATAATTATGTTTCTACTTGAGGATTCTCAACCTTAGATTACCTGCATTAGGTATAAAAATCTTTCTGAGATAACATATGAGACTATCCTCTCCAACAGTCCAGTTGGTTTCTTAATTACTTACCAGGGTTATGAGAAGTAGAAACGATATTGGATCATATAAAAGAGATTGCCTGATGTCATTATGGAGGGATTTAGTATCTAGAAGAGATTCTGTTGATAAAGATGGACTACTTAGGTAAACTTCTCTCAATGGAAGTGCTAGTTGCTACTTAGTAAACAATGGGTAGTAGTTGAAGGGATCTCTAGTTTTGGAGAGTTTATTTTCCTCTATAGGATATAGGTCTAGTCTTTGTGTCAAAGCATTAGGTTTTATACCTAGACATCCTGGCCTGAATCAGATCAAGAGATTAAACTGTGCTAGATATTCAGACCAGCATGTCTACTGTCTTGTTAAGAGTTTGGACCCACTAAAGTATGTTAAGTTTTTATGGTCTGTCACTATATCTACTGGTCTTGGGGTTCCCTCAAGGTAATGACACTATTTTTTGAAAGCCTCATAGATTGCAAGTAGTTCCTTATTATATATATTGTAGTTTAGTTCTACTAAGTTAAATGTTCTGGAATAGAAAGTGATGGGATGGATATCTCCTTTTACATGAATAGACAGGATAGTGACTAAGGCATGGTCCAAGGCATCTATCTCTACTGCAATAGATACTTCTGGATTCCAATAGACTAAAACCAGTACTGTAATAAAGGTTATCTTCAGTGTGTCAAAAGCATTGTAAGGTCCAAAATAGATTCAGGCCTAAAATCAAACAAATTTTGCTGTTTTATACCCCAAAATTAGAACTAAGATGGAATCACCTGATAGGTAGCAAGGAAGGCACAGAGGACTTCACCACCAAAAGCTGACTACTTAACTATGTAGCAATATACCTAGGGACATAAGGTATTATGAACATCAAGTGAGACTACAACTATTATCAGCCATGGTCTGATAATGAGTAGTTAGTAGATAAGATGCTGGTAATGTTAGACAAGAATATTACTATGTAGTAATGCATTGAATGTCTGAGGACTCTAAGAAACAATAGACTCACAGAATGAATAGGACTCTTCAGAGAAATCTCAGACTATCTTTCTCTTTCTAGTCTTTGGACTTGTGCTAAATGGGACAACATTGGACTAACCCATTATTAGACACTGACTCGACCTGTCATCTTTATCACTTCTATCACTAGACTATCACTTAACTAGTCATCTATAGTTACAACTAGTGTTACCACATTGTAACATAGTCACAATACCTAGTTAGGATAAATATAGACTAGAAAGAGAAGGGAATGGCAAGTTTTCTCTTTCTGTATTCCTCTTTGTATTCTCATCTTACTCTGAGGAATCGGTACTCTTACTCATTTTAGGACAATCTCAAGAGTGCTACTCAAAGTCTCGTTGACATCTCTCCTCTGATATAACTTCACTGAAAATCTTAACTAGATCCTTTAACAAGGAGCATGAAGATATCAAGTGTTAGATATAAACTTTAAGTTGAAACACATATTCAACTATAAAGTCTAGAGTCTTAACATAAGGTTACTACTACCAATAGGCCAATCACCTAAGAACTAGTGGAGTTGAGCCCATGGCCCCATGGTATCATTTCCAAGAATAGCAGCTTAGTCAGGAGAAAGAAGTCTCATATAGAAAAGTCCAGAAAAATATCTATTACAAAGGAATAGAACTAGTGGCCCAGTAAAAAATAAGAATAGCCATGGCATCATTCAATCAGTGATGGCTAAGAATAAGAGTGCATCAAAATTGATCTACTACAATCAGAAACAAAGGAGTAACAAAGAGCCTTAGAGAGCTATAGAGATAACACCTAAAACTCCCTAAGCAAGAAAGAAAAGAGACAGGTCCTGAGTTGCTGAGATAAGCCAAAGAAAAGGAAGGTTATCACATGGTCAGTAGTAGGTAACCTGGTAACTTGGCAAGGGTAGAGCAAACTTAGTAAAACTAATAGGAAATAATTGAGAAAAGACAAGGAGACATAGGATTTCCTATCACTACTGGAACAATTGTTGTAATAATAGATTTATGACTGGGTTTTTATTATTTTCTCTATTTTTTGTATATTTCTTTTGTATTTCTCTAAACCTATAAAAACCCCTTACTTAGTAGAAAGAGGATAAGCAATCTCAGTTGCCTTTCTTCTCTATTTGGGTTTTCAAAGTAGAAATCTATTTTTAGAGTGATTAGATCAGTGATTAAGTTGCTTTGACTCAAGACTAAGTCAAAACCAAAGAGACTACAAGTGACTTAACTATAAGGACAATATCATAGGAGCTCTAAAACAGAGTTTGGCATTGCTAGGAAGTCAAGTTATATAAGGAGAATTCAAAGTCTCATATCTGATCACATAGTCAAGAGTACTACTGTGAGAATAGTCTGATCACATAACTAAAGAGTGCTACTATAAGAACAACTTTGAAACAGGGTATTAGAACAATACCAGGTAGGCAAAACTCAGGCACAGGATGAGAACAGTAGTTTAAAATTGAGAATCAGATTTTAAACATCACTGCTACTACAGTATATTAGTAGAACTTTATTTAAATAACTTCTTTTCACTTTCAACTTTTGAATTCATTTCCCTATGAATTTACATAAGGTACATTGTGCTAATACAGTGTTGACTAGGATACTTTCTTAGGAGATCACACATTTTATTTATTAAAAACTTTTATATTTATTACTGTTACACCGCAAGCAAATTTTCCATGGAAAATAATATTTGATATGCTTTATAATAATAGATTCTTAATTAGAATTTACTCTAGAACCCTTTCTATAATCCTCAGAATGTAATACTATATGATAAAGATACTGAGCTAGTGATCATCGACCTAAAGCTCATGCTGATACCTTGAGAGGCAATTAGGATAAACTGTTATCAAGTTACTAAGAAAGTTATTAAGGGACTATGCTTTAGATCCATCTTTGGATAAACTAACTTAGAAGAATGGTAGGCTTGTACTCTAGAATCAGTACTACTCAGACGACAAACTTAGACTAATAGACTTTATGCTTGTAAATAAGCATTAATGACATCAGATCAATTATATTTAGATAAATAACCTCTAGGATATGACTTGGAGATACTAGATATTTATGGGGACTTGCTAACTGTTTAACAGGTAATCAAGGAAGTCTAAATTACAAAGTAGTATCAAGAGCATGATAGAGGAAGACAGAAGAATATTCTAGAAGAAAGCAGCAATGAAGATATGTCATCTTTGATGGAAAGGACTTGGTAAGGGAATGTGTCATCATAAAGAAAGAAGAGGGCCATGTCATCATTGGGATTTCAGGAGGCCTTAGGACAGAAAGGAGTCAATGGAATCCTAAAAGTAGTAATAGTTTCCTTTTTTATATTTTATTTCTTGAGTTTCAGGACTTTGTAATAACTTTAATATAGTATCTGAAGTACAGTTGGATGAGAAGAGAAACCTCTTAACTCCTACCTCCATCTATACTGTCTTTGGAATTGTGAATGTGGATCTATTGAGAGTAAGAAGACTGAGACTAGGGGAATGTCTTGAGAAGAACATAGAATATACCCAGAACTCAATCTAGAGAAAAATACCAGATGCAACTTAGACAGGCTTCAGAGAGGACAGCAGGCTAGGAAAGCTTGGCTAGGTGCATACTTAGACTGTATTACACCCATAAGGTTTGGTATTGGGGATGCAGACAAGAGAGCAACTGAGTATGAAGGGTCCATGAGTAATCAACTAACTGTATTTTCTAGTTGAGTCTAGTCACGGTGTATAAAGGTTGACACCTTAGGAAGGCTATGCGATGACAATCTAGAGAGATCTTACATTTATTTTATGATGACCAACATATATTTTACTAGAGCTGTATATAATTCTACTTTTCTAATTATTTATAAACCTTTACCTTTGATTATCTCTTCTCAGACCTTTAGCATGCAATTAGGAGCTAGCACATCATTATTTTGTTTGTCCCAGTATACAATTCCCTTTTGCACCCTTTCACTACTACCTAGACAATAGTTGGGAAACTTTAATTTAACAAGAAAATAGGAAAAACCCTAGCTATAAACTAATCTCTTTAGTATCCTAACAATCTATTATTCAGGACCAAGTAAGATTCTTTTTAGTCAATTGGGTAAGTAGCACAGTTAGTTCTGAGTAGTTATGGATAAACCTCCAGTAAAAGTTTGTAAAGCCAAGGAATGCTTGAATGTTCTTGACCTAGCAAGATACAGGCCAATTTCTAATGATATGTACCTTCTCTTTGTTTATTTGTATTTCTTTGGGTCCAAGGATATAGCCTAGAAACTTTACTTTTTTCTTATAAAAGGTACATTTTGAGGGAAATGCATATAATCTATATGATCACAAATAGTGTAAGACTTCTACTACATATTGCTTGTGGGTCCCAAGATTATCCAAGTAGATCAGTATATTATCTAGGTAGATAACAACACACATGTCTATTAAGTTAGCAAAAACCTTGTTTATTAGTCTCTAAAAAACTGATGGGACATTGGACAACCCAAAGGGCATGACTAGCTACTCATACAAGCTATACTATATTCTAAACATAGTTTTTTATTCATCTCTTTTAGCAATTCTTACTAGATAGTACATGTTCCTCAAATCAATTTTGGAGTAGATCTTAGCCTTTTGGGATGTATCCAGGAGGTCTGCCATTAACTGAATGAGATAACAGTTCTTTCTGGTGATCTTATTCAGTCTCTTGTAATTGACACACAACCTTAGCAAACTATCTTTTTTCTTAATAAAGGAAATTAGAGCCCTACATGGGAATCACAATAGCCTAATAAAACTGGACTTAAGATTCTCATCAATAAAATCTTGCAAGGTCTGAAGTATGAGAGAGAACAGGGAATAGATCGGGCCTAGAGGAGGCTTTTTCTCACTTTTAATCTATATAAAGATGTCAAATGAATAATACTGAGGTAATTTCTTTGCACCTTGTTTACTGAAGACATCTGCAAACTGATGATAGTCATAGGGAATGTTACTAAGGTCCACATTTGACAGGTTGATATATGACACTCTTACTAAACTCTTCTGCCCTAGGACTAAATTGATTTGGAAGGTCATATTCCCCTTTTTCTAGCAAAGATGCTTATACATGGTTGTACTTATTATGGAGATATAGAGTTGGGGGTTCTCAAGGACTAGAATAGATATTTGCTTGATATTTGTAGGTTATTGGTATTATTTTGTAGTGGTCTTTTCTCAGACTTGTACAGTGCCTTATTTCCAGTCTATCTAGAGATTACTCACTATTAGCCAGTTATGACCTAGTATCACCTCATAGGACCCATTCAAGGGAGTTACAAAGAACTTAATTAAGAAGAACATACCATAAAGGAATCTTATTGGTAATGTTACAATTTGATTTACAAGATTGTTAACTGTATTAGGGAGAGGGGACAAGGTTTGATACTTTGAGATACTAAGTTGTTTTTTGAGACAAATGTAGAGTTAATAAACAAATCAGAGAAACCCAAGTTAATCAGACCTAGGAATTTCTTTGAGACCATGTTTAAACTGACTGATATCAGCAGAGCTTTATGTTCATGAAGGAAAACTATACCTAGGTATAGCTTAGACTCTATGGGGGTTCTTAGACCAACGACTCCCCAAAGAACAAAATATCTACTAATTCTTTTTTTGATGTTTCTGGTATACTTAACAATTCTTCCACTAATACTATTTGTACCTCTACAATCGATATGTAATGATTAACCTCATTGTCTCTAGGTGTTTTACACATAAACTGCTTCTTTGTTTTATATCACTTTATATATCTAATGGCTTAGTCAGTGCCTCACTGGTGGGACATGTTCTTTACTCAGTAAACCTCATGTCTACCATATGTATTCCTCATTTCTATCTCCTGGTACATAGGTATATATATAGTAGATACTTCTCTGTATTCTTTATGCTTTACCAATTGTATCATTCTTTTCCTTCCTCAACTCTCATATCATTCTCAAGTCTTTACTTGAAGTTGTAACCTGAGTTACTCCTTAAGGTCATAACACAATGAAGACTTCTAGGATTGTCTCAGGCAGTTCCTTGCCAAGTGACCCAACTGGCTACAATGTATGCATAGTTCTAGGCTTATACATTATTGCTATTCTATAGCTATTAGCTGGCCATCTGGTCCTAGAATACTTGCCAGCAGTATAGTAGGAGCAATAGAGGGTTAAGGGGAGTTATGGAGGCTCAGCAATTACCTCTGATCCTTCAACTACCTATCTAAGATAGGAGATCTGTCCTCAGGGGGGTTCTTAGAAGGTTCTGGTTGGAGCACATACTAGAGATGACCTTACAAGATATGGGCCAATTGTTGTCTATTCTTCTCTTTCTGGACTTATTTCTGGTAATTATTGTTTATCTTTAGGACTGCTCATTTATATCCTTCAAATGTAGAGAGATTCTCTTTGCTAAAGTAAAGTTCCTCACTAATCCTGGCTAAGATAGCATTTGGTTACAGCTTTGTCATCTAGAAAAAAAGGAATAGCTATAATGGTATTCTTGTTGTTGTTTTCAGGTGAGTAAGAACCAAAAATATTTGAGAGCTTTTGAACGAAGACATTCTAGTCATCCAAGAAATCCATACCCTAGTATAGATTAGGTTCATTTATAAAGGGTTTAAAATAATCTAGGGCAATGCCTCTCAAGTACAATATAGCAAAATATATTTTTTTAGAGTCTTCTTTGAATTCTCCTTCATAGGTGTAAAAGTGAATTTGGCATTGAAAAATAAATGTCCAAAGATCATTGGGCTCCCTAATGCTCCTATGTTTTTTCTGCAAGTGGGAAACTATTTGTTGGTCTAGTACAAGCAGGGCCATATATAATTCCAGGTTCAAAATTTCAGCTTAGGGGTCTCAGGGGGTTCTAGAAGTAATCTAGGAGGTATATTAGGTAATTTTGGGTGTTTGAGAACATTCTCTTCTGGGAGGATGGTATTGTCAGGGGGATTTTGGGAGCTTATCTATTGAATCTAAGCCTGAGATGTAGCAAAGGGCCATTCTACTAGTATAGTAGAAGTACCTTGGGAGAGAGCAAGTTATTGCACTTTCCATCTTATACACTGTTCAAGTTGAGAGTCTGGGATGGGGAATTGTCTAAACATAGATGGTATACAGGGGTTTGTTAGTACAGGGTTTTAGCTTTGTTCTACTGTTAAGAACCAAAACTTCATAGAAGGAAGAATTGATACTGAGAAGAGGTTACAACCTTAAGGGTTAAATCAACCGCTATACCAGTTCTCAGTCTCAGGGCTTTGATAAGATAGAGAGAAAGCTTATGTAAGTCAAGGACTTAGATAGTTCTAAAGGAAGTAGGACTGAAGTTTGCCTATGGAAGAATAAAGCTAAAGTATCTAACTAATACAGTCCCATTTTATGTATGCTAACTAATTCTTAAGTAATATACTACTAAGTCTAGGGGTTATGCTGGGGCATGACAGAGGTCACATATTAAGACAACCAATAATTAATAGCTACTTAAGAGTACCTGGCTCTTTGTAATCTATAAGGAAGAGTCCTAGTACTTGCTCATAGATAGAACATCTTACTCCTCACCTATACCTTGTTAGGGAAGCAATCCTAGGTAAGCTGACTAGGAGAGACTAGGATAGCATGAACTATCCTTGGCCTCTTTACATAGAGCTTTAGCTTGTAGTGGAAGTTACTAGTGCCTTTCCAAAAGGGGATCTAACCAGAGTACTGAGAGATAATATCTATGATTTTGTGTGTAATATAGGAGAGTTGATTTGATTAGGGTATAGAATGTGGAGTAGAAGTAGAGTCAACATAGTAAGTACATATATTGGAAGCTAGATTGCCTTTTTTTCTATAAGTAGTCATTCCTTTTTTTCAGTATCTGCTCTTCTTTGCCTCGTGCTTAGGTAGTATAAGAGATGCATTTACAGCATACATCACAGGGTTGTAGTCTCTTGACCTGTTTTTAGCTATCACAGTCTGCCTATATACTTCATGTTATAAAAGTGTTGATTTTTTTAAAAAAACTATTTTTACTTTTTATTTCTAGTTCTAGTTACTTTTCTTTTAGGTTATAGTATTATTTATTCCTTGATTTGACTCTGGGAAACCTTGATCAGTGGTTACTACTAATGTTAGTCAATTATAGTTATAAAAGAACTATATCATTTCTATTTTTGATATACTAGTATAGTTTTCCAAAGTAATCCTGTTATTACAAACTTTATTTGGACCTATTTCTACTAATACTTTGTCAATTTCTATGGCCTCAATAGTACTTAAAAGCTCTTAAGACCTTTCAAATAGTACCTAAAGCATCTCAATGCAATTAATGTTCATTGAGCTATTAGGCAATCTGTTATAAACATTGAGTGAGACTACAACTATTATCAGCTATGGTCTGATAATATAATAAGTGGTTAGTAGACAAGATATTGGCATTGCTTGACAAAGACATTACAATATAGTAATGTATTAAATGTCTGAGATTCAGAATGAACATTGAACTCTAGGTATAAATAGGACTTTTTAGAGAAATCTTGGACAAATCTCTTTTTCTTCTTTGAAATCAGACTAAATGGAACAATATCAGATATTATTAGATACTGACTCAACTTATCACTTCTGTTACTAAACTGTCACTTAACTTTAGTTACAAGTAGTGTTTTTTTATTTTTTATTTTTAAAATCAGTGATTTATTACATAGAGTGCGAAGGCAAACTGTGGTAAGTACACAGTACCTACTTAAATAAGAGAAAGGAAGAGAGAGAGAGAGAGAAGTAAGAAAAGGGAAAAAGAAAAGAAAGGAAAAAGTGAGGTGACAAGTGCTACACTTTTACTCTAAGGAGTCGTACTGTGATAGGGCCTTATCCATTGTCAAAGCTAAACATGCCAGGATTGTCCACAAGGAAGTGTACAAAGCTATTGATGATAATGTTACATGGCCTTGTGGAAGGGTCATGCAAGTCACATTCTTACAAGTAGTGTTATCACATTGTAATATTGTCACAGTATCTAGTTAAAATCAATACAAACCAAAAAAAAGAAGGGAACAGTAAGTTCTCTCTTTCTGTATTCTCTTTATAAAATCTTACTCTGAGGAATTAATACTCTTCTTTGTCTCAGAACAATCTTGAAGGGTATTACTCAAAGTCTTATTAATATCTTTCCTCCAATATAACTTTACTGAAAATCTTAATTGGATTTTTTAGCAAGGAGCATGAAAATATCAAGTGTTTGACATAGGCTTTATATTCAACTGTGAGGTCTAGAGTCTTAACACAATCAGTAGGTAATCTTTATAATATCATATATATTAAATTATCAATATCTCAGAAATTACCATGATTGATACCTTGCTTTGAAAGATATCAAAAGTACTCTTTATTACACTTAAATTAACTCTAAAATAACCTTGAGGCAATACAAATTCATGGAAATACAAGGCTCTTAGTATCTATATATAATATTTTATTAATTATCCATAGATACTTATCTGTTCTTGAATAAAAGAAAGAATAGTCCCAGTATAGTTAGGTTATCATTATTCTTGTATAACAAAGGCACTACTATATGTAGAACAATAGATAGTAATATATGATAGTCTATGTTATGAATTTACAGTGAGACTATAACTATTATTAGCCCCAGTCTGATAATGAATGGTTAGTAGAAGAGATATTAGCAATAATTAAAGAAGACAATAACAATGCAATAATAGACAAACCTCATGATATTTATAAAATCTAACTAAATAGGAGAACATTGAACAATGCCCAAAGTATCTCAATGTGATTAGTATTTGCTAAGCTATCAGGCAATTAGTAGATAACCTCTATGATACCATATATTAAATCAATGATATCTCAATAACCACCATAATTAATGTGTTGTTTTTAGGAATATCAGAAGCACTCTTTATTATGCTTAAATTGACCCCAAAATGACTTCAAGGCAATCCATATTAATGGAGATACAATGTTTGTATATAGACTTAATTAACTATCCATGGATACTTATTTGTTCTTGAATAGAACAAGGGGCAGCTCCCATGCACTTAAGTTATCACTATTTCAAGTACAAAGACACTACCATATGTAAAAACAATAGGTAGTAACATGTGATAGTTTGTCCTAGTGCATAGACTATTACATTCATGTATATAAGGACTCATAGTCTGAGGATTAGACCTCAGACTTAACAACATCTTTTGCTACTGTCTAAACCTTGCTTCTAAGCTCTTTTTGAATACATCTTCAACCAATCACAAATCAGTAAGTAGCCATTTGTGATAAACCTGTCAACACTCACTAAGCATAGCCCCAGGATGTTCCCTTACAGGTTTGTTGGAATATTTAGCAACTGCCTGAGAAATAATACAACATCTCTAATGTATATATAACTTGCATTATGGTTGACTGGTTGACTGGGTATAAGAAAGTGCCAACATTCCATGATTATGCTCAGAGACAGAAGAATGCTTGTGAGATGGACAGAGTTGACCTGTTGGTGTGAAAGTATGTCAGTTCTATTAGAATATTGAACATTATTACATTAATATTAGCTTATTATTTTATGTCTTGACAATCAATTGTTGATCTATGGTTTCTTTTTTATTGTTCTAGATACAGACAAATATTGACAGTAGAGACAAAGTTCATTGCACATTTGCCAGCAAGTTTCTCACCCCATTTGCTCAACTGTAACTCAACAAGTTCACTAGAAATTCTTCCATTAGTTTATTTCTCTGAATCAAGGAACTCATGCATGTGTAAGTACCATGAAGTAGAGGTCTCGGATATTGACCAGTGTGTTAGATGACTATATGCATTACCTATGAGGCGATGGTCTAGACAATCTACATGCCAAAGGGAAATCAGAATGCACTTGCCTCAGATGTCAACCAGTGTGGTATATGACTGAGGTACTTTACATGGGTTTCATGTATCTATTTGCTATCTACGTCTGAGACAATGACGATGTCTCAGACATGATGTTCCAGGATAAAAATAAGGTATTGCTGACATAATGAAGGCACGACGAGTGCTCTCGTCCAACTTGAACATTAAAAATGGATGCTCTACCTTGATTTTGATGCTTTTGTGTCGCCATCTATACATTGCGGGATAGCATTCCAGCACATCTACGGCAAGTTTGCCTTGTTTCCTAGATTCCCAACCTTATTTCTTATTTCTCGTCCTGGGGTGTAACTGAAAAATGTTTAGG
>Ga0157360_1000263_pt1 | contig 21358 bp, 15 predicted proteins | sample AttlaeALBM1_FD_111483 | JGI IMG/M metagenome (GOLD analysis project Ga0157360, IMG submission 111483) | Fungus gardens microbial communities from leaf cutter ant in Ribeirão Preto, State of São Paulo, Brazil - Atta laevigata ALBM1 | ecosystem: Host-associated > Fungi > Mycelium > Unclassified ... | reverse complement strand
CGTTTTTCCCTACCTCTGATCTTTCACAGGCCGGAGGAAGTGCTCACTCGCCTTCTCAAAGGTGGTCGAGCTCAATCAAGAGATCAGGAGGGACATGATACCCAGGTTGACTAAATAAATAAATGATCCTCCCTCGACATCTATTCTGAAATGGCAAAAAAAATATCACTGTCTTCTTTTGTGGGTGGAGCAGTGAGTAGAAGAGATGAAATCTACTGAGTCACACATATTTTTCTTGCTCCAGCTGGGACAAAAGACAGTTCCCACTTCTTCGAACTGCGCAGCCCTGAGTTAGCCTTGAGTCAAACGCCAATTGGAAGGATCAACTTGAGCTAAGCAGTAGTCTGCTTTCCAAACGGCTTCATTCGTCACGAGTTCAATATCAGGAAATGACGTGCTGGACTCGGAGATAACATAATCACCCAGGAAATCGTCGAATGCACGACAGACTTCTCTGGGATGTGCCGTTGCAGGCGGTGCAAACTCTAGGAGGTTAGGATGAGATTTTCGCTGCGTAACTAACAAGACTGAATCATTTATCCTGTATACAACACTGAATCTGAGGTTTGAACAGTAGTTGCTCAATCTTGACGAATTTTTCGAGGACCTTGTCTTCCCCAACATCATTGCTACCCTCCTGAGGATTCTGTCAATCGAATTTGACGAGATCTACCTGGTGTTAAGGAAGATGGAAGAAGTCGTCCATTCTCCCTCTATACGATCAACGGATGGCTTCCTGTAGGAATCTGGGAGTGTCACATAAACCTTGTTCCATGGTCTGAGGAAAAATGCAATTTCCGCTGCAACACTCCGTGACAGCACTATGTCACACATGTGTGTTTTTGTGCTGCAACACAATATTACACCAGCCGGCAGCAATTGATCTCTTACCACCATCTCAGAATGGTAGCGCCTGAGATTAACACTGCGAATATACACCCATTCTCCCCCCCTAGCTCCATGAATGCCTACAGTACTCAGCCTATTAGACCCGATGACACCGCCTTTAACATACAGAGAGGTCGCTCCACCTCTAGGCCTAGCGTAGGAGGGCCTAGAAGCCCCGCTATGTCCCCCTTATCCTCTGCAGCCTCCGACTCTGTCATGGACTACGCTGAAAGAGTAGCCATGCAAAACAACATGGACATCGTTGAAGATGACTCCTCCTCTCCCAAGACTAACACCCAGGTCCTGGATCGCTCCAACCAGGAGGACCCTATGCCTGCCTTGAACCTCATGTCAACGGCTCTCCCCTACAGCGCCAATCAACCCGCAGACCCAAGCCTGTGTAACGGTAACTTTGGATCGGTTTCCCTATTCGGCACCAAGGAATGTTTAGACGGTGACATCCGTAACATCGCATGTTCCTTCTCTCGCATATCTACTTTTACAAATCAAAGAACCTTGAAGGACGAAAACATTGAAATCCCGTCGCAAATCAAACCTATTGGACAAGTCGCCTGGGAACTATTCGAAACCATTGCTTCCTCTGGCTGGAGCTCTCTCCCCACTAACAATGGCATGTCTCTTTCAGACCGTATCTCCCAGCTCTACTCTGGTCAAGGTAGCTACACTTCCTCTATCATGACTAACCCCCCTAGCAAGGTTAAGAGAATACCCCCACCCATTCCTCCTCGTCCCAGCAAAGAAGTCCTGGAAAAATCCAAACACTCACAATGGAAAAATGAAAAGAAAACTTTTGCTCAAGTCACAAAGAATGCCGAAAACATCCTTCGCATCAAGGAAGCCTTCCCGTCCCTCCCAAGCAACAAAATCATTCAAATACACAATGCCGCGTTTCCCTCGCCTCCCCAAAAAAGGAGAATGCAAATTACCACCAAAGGGCCTTCACGAAAACAGGCCATTATCCCGCTCAACCCTGAACAAATCCAGATCATCATGAAGGATGCCAACTCACATGTCGGACTTATCAATGTCCAATTGCGCAACATCAAGTCTTCGACCAGGGCTGAATGCTTCCGCCCCAATTCTAACAACATAAGTATCACCACCAGCGCAGTACCTTCGGAAAGCGACTTCATCACAATATTCAAATATTTCAAATCCATTGATGGTGCTAATATAGACACTAATTCCACCCCTAGAGCCCCACAGTCGAAATCATACCTCAAAATCACTGGTATCCCTTTTGTTAAACCCGACGGCCTTCCCTTAGATTCACTCTCTATGGCGAACTATCTTTCCAACGTCAGCCTTTTCGACAACATCTCGTTCGCTTCCAAACCAAGGGTAATCAAAGCATCCCCTAAGTCAGACATGGCCATTGTCTGGATCGACATATGGGATTTCCAAAATGGCACCAAGGCCAAAACGCTCATCAATCACTCCTTCAATTGTGGTAGGTATATCGCTATAACAAGGGGCACCAACATGAATCCTGGCGTCCCTCAATGTCACAATTGTTGGAAATGGGGTCACTCCACCTTCGCTTGTAGGGCCCATGGGGCTAAATGCCAGAAATGTAGTGGTCCATATAAGTTGGAACATCACAGAGATCTTGCGTGGTGTTGCAAAGCTAACGAAAAAAACTAACCCTCCTAGGTTAGAAACCCCCAAAGGTGCTCTATGCCCACACTCGTTCAAGTGCATAAATTGCAAAGGAGAACATTCTGCCAACAATCCCTCGTGCCCTTTTTGGAAGAACAGATTCAACCGTGACTGGCATTCAAAGAAATCACAAGAAGCCCGAGAGATTAGGGCAAACTCAATTCGCCTAACTGTAGGCGGCAAGAACTTATGAATCCAAGAAAACTGAAAATATTTTCACAGAACGTAAGAAAAAACAAAATCCTTACTGACATTATCTTCCTTCAAGAACCCCCAAGATATCTATGCTGCTACGAACCAAACCACTCCAACCTGGAAGGCGACCCTATATATGGAGCCCCTCTTCACCCCGAATGGACCCTCTTCGCTCGCTACAACAACGACCCTCAAGACACCCCAAGAGTTGTCACTTATATAAACAACAGATGCAAAAAACTCAGATTCTCACTACGAAATGATATCGTTAACCATAGGGACATCAATATCATCTCATTCTATAATGGCCACTCTCTCAACTTCCTTATTAATGTATACTCGGATGAGCATCAATGCGTCTTAGAAGTTCTACGGGACACTCCGCCTGCTCTCAACAATGTTCTTCTCATGACAGGTGACTTCAACATCAGGGACAACGACTGGGATCCTTCCTTCCCTCACTATTCACTGCACTCTGATGATCTACTTACCATTGCGGACAGTTTTGGGCTAGATCTCTCCTCTCCCATCCAGTGCGTACCAACTAGATATGCTGACAACAGAAATGACTCAAACTCTGTGCTGGATCTGGCCTTTCTTCTACCTAACAACATAGGATTCAATCAACATAAAATCCTACCAGATATTAGAAAACTGTTAGATCATATGCCCCTTATTATTGAAGTAGGTATCCAAGAAGATGATGCAGCCACCACCAAGCAGTCAATCAAAAAAGACAGCAATCAAGAAAAAGACTTTATCAAAGACATCACTTCTAATATTCGAGATCTAAATACTGCAAATATTAACTCCAAAGAGAAACTAGAGTTATGTGTTGATCAGCTAAGTAAAATCTTTCATGACACTTGGAATAAACACTCTAAAACAACTTATATCACAAAACACTCCAAGGAGTGGTGGAATAGCAACTGCACTAACAGCCTTAACAAGTACAGAAACAACAGCAACATCGAAAACTGGAAAAACTTTAAAAACACAATAAAAACCTCAAAAAAGGAATTCTTCGACACCAGAATCTTTGAAATAGCATTGTCCAATAAAAGGCCCTGGGATCTTATGAGTTGGGTCCAAAAAAAATCTCTACTAGCAATCAAGGCAATGACTTTCCAAGGCTCTCAATGTGTCATTTTAGACCAATTATGAAATGCACTACACTAGTCATATAACTCAGCACAAAATTGTCCAATCAATCCCAATTTTCTAAATGAGGTACCTAGTTGTCAAAACATCGAATGGTCCTCTTTCTTAAGCCAGGAACTAAAGGATGCAATCAAGAAATGCTTCTCTATGTTCTCTTTAGGCCCTGACCATATTTTGTGGAATTACATTAAATCAATTCTTTTAGATGACACATACCTAGAGCATATGACTAACATCACTAACGCTTGTATTTACATAGAACACTGGCCCAGCTACTTTAAAAAGTCTATATTGGTTATCATCCCAAAACTTAATAAAGCGTCATATGACACCCCTAAAGCATTTCAACCCATAGTACTCCTCAACACTACTGGCAAGCTTATAAAGAAGGTCATCAACAATTGCCTACAGTTTCATACTACTACCAACAGCTACTTATATCCCAACCAACTTGGGGATGTTCAACAAAAATCAACTATCGACATAGGAATATACCTTACTCATCTTGTGAGAGCTGGATGGGTAAAACAGTGTTATACAAGTGTTATCGCCTTTGATGTCACTCAATTCTTTCTCTCTCTCAATCATGTATTCTTATTATCTTGCCTAAAAAAAGCAGGTCTCAACTGCCTGTCATGACTTGGTAATACCCTGTGACATCAGAGCCTGTAATCAGTTGCTTACATTAGCAGTTTACTCTCTAGACTCTAGTAAAACTAGATAGCATCATCAAGCCCCATAAAACTCTATATAACTCTCATACTTAGAGTACTGTACTAGTAGAGGTCTTTAGCTTTGTTATCAACTAAGTCCACTCCTAGTTCCTTGTTGATATCCTCTGTTTTCTTTGAATAATAAAGCTCTTCAAAAACTTACTCCACTATCTGTCTAGAGATTAGACCTGACACTGCTGCGTTCAAAGGGTGCAAAAGGGAATTGCATACTGGGACAAACAAGATAATGATGTGCCAGCTTCCAATTGCATGCTAAAGGTCTGAGGGAAGGTAATCAAAGTTGAAGGTTTATAAATAATTAGAGAAATAAGAATTATACACAGCTCTAGTAAAATATATATTGGTGGTTGTAAAAGGATCATAAGATCTCTCTAGATCGTTATAACATAGCCTCTCTAAGGTGTTAATCTTTACATACTGTGACAAAAGCTCCTCTGGAAAATATAGTTAGTTAATCACTCATGGACTCTCCATACTCAGTTGCCCTCTTGTCTGCACCCCCAACACTGAACCTTACGGGTATGATACAATCCAAGTGTGCACCTAGCCAAGCTTTCTCAGCCTGCTGTCCTCTTCAAAGCCTACCCAAGTTGTATCTGCATCTTCTTTCTAGATTGAGTTCTGGGTATATTCTGTGTTCTTCTTAAGACACTCCACTAGTCCCAGTCTTTTTACTCTCAATAGATCCACATTCACCATCCCAGAGGCAGTGTAGATGAAGGTAGGAGTCAAGAGGTTCTTCTTTGATCCAACTGCACTCCAAATACTATATTAATGTTATTACAAAGCCCTGAAACTCAAGAATTAAAATATAAAAAGGGAACTATTGCTACTTTTGGATTTCCTTTGACTCCTTTCTGTCTTAAGTCCTTCTAAAATCTTACTGATGATACAGCCCCCTCCTGTCTTGATGATGACACGTTCTCTCACCAAGTCCTTCCCATCAACAATGATGTGTCTTCATCACTGCTTCCTTCTAGAATATTCTTCTGTCTTCCTCTATCATGCTCTTGATGCTGCTTTGTAATTTGGGCATCATTGATTACCTATTAAGTAGTTAGTAAGTCTCCATAAATATCTAGTATTTTCAAGTTGCGTCCTAGAGGTCATTTATCTAAATACAATTGATCTGATGCCATCAATGCTTATTTACAAGCACAAAGTCTATTAGTCTAAGTTTGTTGTCTGAGTAGTACTGGTTCTAGAGTACAAGTTTACCATCTTTCTAAGTTAATCCATCCAAAAGTGAATCTAGAGCATAGTCTCTCAGTAACTCTCTTAGTAACCTGATGCCAGTTCATCCTAATTGCTTCTCGAGATCTCCACATGAGCTCTAGGTCAATTATCACCTGCTCAATATACTCATCATATAGTATTACGTTCTGAGAATATAGAAAGGGTTCTAGAGCAAATTCTAATTAAGAATCCATTGGTATAAAGCATATCAAATGTTATCTTTCACAGAAAATTTGCTTGTGGCATAATACTACTGCCTACCTACGTCACAGAGTTCCAATCCATGTTCACCAAGAAGGACTTTGATATACTGCCAGAGCACCACAAATAGGATCATGCTATCGAACTGATCCCTGGAGCGGAGCCTAAGTCGTTGAAAGTCTATCCTCTGTTCCTATTGGAACAAGCCAAGTTGGACACCTTCCTGGAGGAAAACCTGCATACCAGACAAATCTGACCTTTTAAATCTCCCATAGCAGCCCTTGTGTTCTTTATTAAAAAGAAAGATGGTTTGCTCTGGCTAGTCCAAGACTATCGTGTACTGAATGCTATAACCGTCATGAACAGATACCCTCTCCCCCTCATTTCCAAACTCGTCTTTCAGCTCTGCAGAGCCAGGTACTTCACCAAACTTGACATCTGGTGGGGTTTCAATAATGTATGCATCAAGTCCAGAGATGAATAGAAAGTAGTCTTCCACACTAACCATGGCCTCTTCAAACCTCTTATGATATTCTTTGGAATGACCAACAGTCCTGCCACCTTCCAAACTATGATGAACAACATCTTCAGAACTCTCATAGCTGAAGGGATTGTAGTAGTGTACTTGGATGACATTCTAATCTTTACGAAGACAGAAAAGGAACATGAATAAACAGTCTAGAGGGTCTTGGAAATACTGGTGGAACACAAGTTATTCCTCTGCCCAGAGAAGTGTGAGTTCTATCAGAAGCAAATTAAGTACCTCAGACTGGTCATCTCAGAGAACAAGGTCACGATAGACTCTGTTAAAGTTGCTAGAGTCCATGATTGGCCTATCCTGGAGAACCGGACTGATGTGCAGGCTTTCATAGGCTTTGTTAACTTCTATTGTCACTTCATCTAGAATTTCTCAATCATAGCCAGACCTCTCTTTGACTTCACTCGTTCTAATAAGACCTAGAACTGGGACACCAAAGAATGGAAAGCCTTCAAATGTCTTAAGATAGTGGTGACCACTACTCCAGTCCTGGTATCACTCCAGAACTCGGAACCCTTCTGCATCAAGGCTAATAGTTTAGACTTTGCCTCTAGAGCTGTTCTTTCTCAGCAACTACCTAGAGAAGAGAAATGGCACCCGGTGGCCTTTTACAGCAAATTCCTGTCTCCAGTAGAGTGGAATTACGAGATCCATAACAAGAAGATGCTCACTATTATCCACACATTGGAAGAGTAGAGGCATTTCCTAAAAGGAGCCCAACATCTGGTGGAAATCTGGACAAACCACAAGAGCCTGGAGTACTTCATGATGGCTAAGAAACTTAACTATTACCAGGCTTGCTAGTCTCTGTACTTAGCCTGCTTCAACTTTAAATTGATCCACTGCCCAGGACATTCCATGGGGAAGCTAGACATGTTATTGTGAAGACCAGACCATAGCAATGGAGCCTCTAACAACGAAGACGTGGTCCTCCTATGACTAGAGCTATTGGCAATCCAAGCTCTTGAGGGAGTTTAGCTAGAGGGACTGAAGAGAGACATCCTTAGAGAAATTCATCAAGGCAACTAGAAAGGCAACTAGAAAGAGCCAATGACAAAGATAGCAAGAGAGCTCCAGTAAGCGTCAAGTAAAACAGTGTTATACTGCTAGAGAATTTTTTGTGGAAATGTATCAAGGACGTGTGGAGCGGGAAGTAGAGTGACCTAGAGTGGAGTAGGAAGCAGAGTGACCTGGAGTGGAGCAGAGTTACTTCGGAGTGAAAGAAAGTTGACAATAAAAGTGGGGGAACAACCTTGGCCTCAGCTCGTGTGCTGTGCCTTGATCTGCTGTCACATGTGTGGTTGCGTATTTCAGGAGGACTGAATTGTTGCCAGAAGTTTCAGAGAGGAGTAGTATAGATTAATAGGAGTGAGGATAGAACAAGAAGAAGACATAAATGACTTTAATTTACAAACTAAGGAACTAGGATGTAACTACTAGAGTACTTATACTAAGTCTAGAATAGGAGGAGTACAAGTAACTAGTCTACATCGTGATCCTATAGGAGTAGACAATAGAAGTTTAGGAGCGAACAATTAGTAATAATATAAAATAAAAAGGAAATTATATTATTAAATGAGTATTTTCCATTATATGACAAAATACAGCATAGAATATACTTTATACTCCTGGATTTCACTATTAGAACCCACTCTAGAGACCTCCTACAAGCCCCAGACATAATCTAGACCCAAGATAGGGTACTTCTATTAGACAGTTGCCAAGCTGTCATATGCTAGAATAGTATATACCTTGGGAGACAAAACTGATGAGCTAGTATCAGGTTTCTTAGATACAGACTATCAGTGACTAGTGATCCCATTACTGCTGGACTCAGACAAGAAACAGACACGCTGTTATGAACATCGAGTGGGACTACAGCTACTATCAACCTTGGTCTGATAATGAATGGCTAGTGGACGAGATGATAGCAATGCGAGAAGAAACATTGGCAGAGCAGAACAAAGACATTACTATGCAGTAATGCATAGAAGGTCGAAGCATTGTAGGAGACAACGGACTCATGATACTAACAGGACTCTTCGGAGAAACCTCGGACTATTTTCCTTTCTATCTTTGGACTTGTGTTAAATGGGATAATATTGGACTAACCTATTATTAGATACTGACTCATATCTGACTCATTTGTCACCCTGTCACCGATTTGTCACTTAACTAGTCACTCTTAGTTACAAGTAGTGTTACCACACTGTAACGATTAGTTACATTTCTAGTTAGGATAAATACAGATCAGAAAGAGAAGGGAACGGCAAGTTCTCTCTTTCTGTATTCCCTTTGTAAAATCCTTACTCTGAGGAATTGGTACTCTTACTTGTCTTAGGACAACCTCAAGGGTGCTACTCAAAGTCTCGTTGACATCTCTCCTCTGATATAACTTCACTGAAAACCTTAACCAGATCCTCTAGCGAGGAGCATGAAGATATCAAGTGTTAAATATAAGCTTCAAGTTGAAACGTATATTCAACTGTGAGGTTTAGAGTCTTAACACACGCTGCCAGATGACGATTGCATTGCTGATGCTCATACATACTGTCATATGTTTCTAAACCATATTCAGAGTAGAAGAAAGCCAGTTCAGGGTTCAGGGAATGATGGGCAGGAGTGAAGTATGGAAGTAGAGTAGGATCACATGGTCATGTCTGGGAGGTATAGAAGACAGGAAAGTGATGGCTGTCATAGCCGCATGGTAGTATCATAGAGAAGAAATACGAGAGAGAGCAGTAGAATGAAGGGTTTTCTTTTCTATTTCTTTTTAATTGAGTCTCTAACATTTGTAATATTCTAATATATTTCTTAGAGTAGAGATTGATGGGAAGAGCCTCTTTGGCCCTTGCCTTGATCTCAGAAGCTCTTGAGGTTGTAAATGTGATTCTCTTGAGTGTGTAAGAGGTGATCTTGGTGAGAGGTTGAGTTGGTGAATGTTTCCTACTATATATTCTACAACAAGACATAGTGGTTGCTCGGACAACCTTCTATGGAGTAGCAGGCCTGAAAAGCCTAGCTAATCATCAACTCAGATTGTATTACATCCATAAGGTTTGGTATGAGAGTACAGATAAGGGCTTGATTGAGTATAGTAAGATATATGAGTGGTTTACAGACTATTTTACTAATGAGCTTGTTATAGTGTGTAAAGGTAGAGGGACACCATGTGAGGTGAATCTAAATTGAGTTCCCAATCATTTCATCTATTTTTATATTATAGATAAGCTACACTTCTACTTTTTAATTTCTTTCTGATACCTCCACTTTTTCCTTCTCCTCATGAACCCTTTAGTATGCAATTGAGAACTGTTACCACCTCTTCTACTTGTTTGTCACAGTAAATATCTCTTTTGCCCCTTTCAATGGTCTGCTCTATAGAATAGTTGGAAGGCGAAGAACTACTCTGGTTCAGAGGCAAGATCTATGTTCTCCAGAACACAGACTTACGAAGGTGAGTGGTCTCACTATACCATAATACAAAGGTTGCTGGACATCCTAGATGCTGGAAAACACAGAGTTAGTCTCTAGGGACTACTGGTGGTCTCAAATGTCTAGGTACATCAGACAGTACATTAGTACCTGTGATCTCTGCCTTAGAACAAAACCAATAAAGCAGGCTCCAGTAGGTGAATTACACACTCTCTGGATCCTGGACTCACAATGGAATACACTTAGCATAGATTTCATCATGGAACTCCCCCTCTCCTCTGGACACAACTGTAAGGGGATCACTTGGCAGTGCCCAGAACATGCTTGACTATAGTAGAAGAGGCATCTTAAGTTAGACCATGAATAGCCCAGGAGGTCAAACTATTGTTGAGGTAAGATATTCTACTGTACATCACTAGCTACTTATACTAGACTAGCCTGGTCTGTGCACCAGTTGCTATGGACACCTACATCAGGACAATAATAACTACATTACCAGATATAGCTATGTAGTACTATGATAGAGACCCGAACTAAAGGAAAGAGAACTATTAATCGCAGACTCTGAGGATCTGTGGGAACACTAGCTCATGCGAACCCTACCAGGTTATCTAAGCGATCGTAGGATGTCCCCTTACAACAATGCAATAATGACAGTGGTAGATTCAGTGTCAAAACAGGCACACTTTATTCTGATGCATATAACAGTGACAGTGGAGGGAGCAGCTAGGCTTTTCCTGCATCAAGTCTGAAAGCTTCATGGTCTTCCAAAGTGCATAATCTTGGACCGTGGACCTCAGTTCGTAGCTCGTTTCACTAAAGAACTTTACTACCTGCTAGGAATAAAGTTGGTGTCTTCCATAGCCTGGCACTCTCAAACCAATAGACAGATGGAGTGTGTCAACCAAGAGTTGGACCAGTACCTCTGGCTCTTTGTGAACAAGCAGCAAGACAATTGGTATAATCTCCTACCCCTAGCAGAGTTCCAGCACAACTATCATATCTACTGTAAGAGGACCCCTCATACACGACTCCAGAGCCTGTATTAGTTTTCCGGAGTGACCCTGCAGCTAAGTACACTCCATTGTCTCCTAACATACTTTCATTGTTTAGACCCTGATTACCAAAAGCAGAGATGTGAGGACACTGTAATATATATATTGTAGACTATCCCCTTCAGAAGCCTCATCTAATTCTCTGAGGAATCTCCTGGAGTATCACAAATGGTCACTTACTATTTGTGATGGGTGCTTTGATACTTTAAATAGTTCAAAAATGTGAAGTTAGACAAGTGACAAAAGATGTTGTTAAGTCTGAGGTCTAATCCTCAGACTATAAGTCCTTATATATATGAAAGTTGTTAGGGAACCACTCAGAGGTGATTACCCTTAAGCTAATGAATAGTCCCGGAAGCTAGTTTGAGATTTAAGTGGGGGTATATCTACACACACTTGCTAGTCTATATACTACACTAGATAGTCAGGCACACAATACCATGGCAACCAACCTATAATTACAGAATGTCCTAGAACAACTAATAATAGGCATCGCACTGCATGATATAGACAAGAGAAGTCAGGAATGGTGGGAGTGTGATATACGATCTGTTACTGGACCACTAATAGAACAGACCCTTAGAACTTACTAAGCACAACCCTAGATGTCCTCTTATAAAAGTGATGGTCTGTGTAAGGGCGACTGGAGTGGAAAACTCCAGGAGATTCCTCAGAGAATTAGATGAGGCTCCTGGAGGGAATAATCTACATTATATACTATAGTGTCTTTGCGTTCCTGTATTGGTAACCAGGGTCTGAACAAGAAAAGTGCGTCGGGTGGCAACAAAGTGCTCTTGGAATGATGGGAGTAAGACCCAATATTACTACATAATATTGGATCGGCTACAGGGTCACTCCAAAGGACTAGAATAGGCTCTAGAGTTGCGGATTGGGGGTCCCCTTACATTTACCCCCCAAGGTTGCTGCGCCTCGAAGTAATGGTTCCGGACTTGAAAAGAGTGTCGAAGTCTGTCTGGCAGATGTGTCTTAGAGCGGCTGGGTGCTTTTGGTAATATTTCGCAACGAGGTCTAGTGCCTTGACATCGGAGGCCGTCTCCCAAGAGTTGTGCTCTCTGCTGAAACCTTTCCACTTAATCAGGAACTGGAACCTCCTCCGGTGCCAGTGACTATCTAATACCTCTTCCACCTCCCACTCCGGTTCTCTGTCGACAACAATAGGTGGTGGCAGAGCTTGTGGCTTCCTTCCTGATATCGGATTGTCCAGAGCAGCGGACAACTTGACCACATTGAACACTAGGTGCAACTGTCTCAATCCGTGGGGCAACTTGAGTCAGTAGGCTAACGGCCCTACTTGGCGCTCGATTTTGAAGGGTCCCAGTCTGCGATATGACAACTTTGGAGACGGACATGTCGTTTTGATATCTGATGCGTCTAGGTATACCTGGTCTTCTGGTTTGAATATGGGGGCCGGAGATCTTCTTCAATTGTAGTACCTCATCATATCTTCCTGCGCTTTACGGATTGTGGACTTGGCTTCCTTGGTGGCAGACTCCATTATCTTGGTGAATTCGTTGACCATCTCCAGGTTAGAAGGGTCCTGTCTTGGCTCAAAACCTATGCAGGGGATTCATTTCATGTCCAGTAGGAATGGAGGTTGTTGCGTCGCAGAGTGAATGTGGTTATTGTGCTGAAACTCTGCAATGGGTAGGAGGTCGTACCAGTCATCCTGCCATTTGTTGACGAATAGGCAGAGGAACTGGTCGAGCTTTTGGTTGACGCGTTCTGTTTGTCTATCCATCTAGGGGTGCCAAGCTGTAGAGGAGGATGATTGTATACCTAGTAGCCTGTACAGTTCCTTGGTGAACAAAGCTACCAATTGAGGTCCACGGTCGGAGACGACACGTTTCGGGAGGCTGTGGAGTTTCCAGATGTAATAAAGGAAGAGTCGGACTGCTCTTTCCGCCGTGACCATCATGTGCGTCAGAATGAAGTGTACTCTTTTGGAGATAGCATCTACGACTGTCATGATGGCGTCATGTCCAGAGGACTCTGGGAGTTCGACCACAAAATTGACACTGAAGGTATCCCACTGTGTGTCCAGAACGGAGAGCAGTTGAAGCTCACCAACAGGAGAATGTCGCCAAGGTTTCGTCCAGAGGCAGAAATCGCAAGTACTCATATACTGGCCAATGTACCTAAACATCTGGGGCCACCAGTAGTTCTGGGACACTAGTTCCAGTGTCTTCCAGCGTCCGGGGTGTCCTGCGATCTGGGTATCATGGCAAAGGGCTACGATCTGCCTGTGTAAGTCCAGACTCTGCAGTACATATATCTTCTCTCGGAACTGGAGTAGGCCATCTATGTTCGACCACTCCGAGGAATGTACTGCCTCATTGGCAGAGCTCCGGAGCTCTTGTGCTGCCTTAGCTATGAGTTCCTCTTGGTCTCCGTTCCAGTTTCCCTTGCAGATGTCGGACAAGATCTTCTGTTCTATGCCTGTCAGTTCTACCCCTTCCAGAGCACGTACCGCAAGGAATTTCAGTCATAGGAGGACTATGTTCTCGTTGTCTGAGGCTCCGTTTCTGTGATCGGCTCTCCTCGACAGTGCATCTGGTTTGCCCATAGTACGTCTGGGGCAGTGGTGAAGCACGAAGTCAAACCTAGCCAAATGCAAGGACCAACGGGCTTGACGACGGTTAAGTTTCTTGGCCAGCATTTCCTTGTCGTGGATTTTGTAATTCTACTCCATGGAGGACAAGGACTTACTGTAGAATGCTAAGGGATGCTATTTTCCGTCCGTCTTTGACTGCTGAGACAAGACTGCTCCCGTGGCGAAGTCCAAGCTATCTACTTCAACCCGGAAAGGCTCTGAGTCCTGAGGGGACATCAACACTGGAGTAGTAGTCACTGCCATTTTGAGGTCCTCAAAGGCCATCTGTTCCTTCCTGCTTCACGTCCAGACTTGTTCAGAGCATGTTAAGTCGAAGAGGGGTCGAGCTTTGGCAGAGAAATCCCAGATAAACCTTTGGTAGAAGTTGATGAAGTCTAGGAAAGCCTGAACGTCTGTCTTGTTTTCTGGAGTAAGCCACTCTTGGACTCCCGCAACCTTGACTAGATCTATGGAAACTTTGTTCTCTGAGATAACTAGTCCTAGGTACTCGATTTGCTCCTTGCAGAACTCACATTTCTCCAGGTGGAGGAAAAGTTTGTGTTCCTGTAGGACCTGTAGTACCCGTCTGATAGCCTTTGCGTGCTCCTCTTCTGTCCTAGTAAAGATCAGGATGTCGTCCAGGTAGACCACCATGATACCTTCTACTATGAGGTCCCAGAAGATGTCGTTCATCATAGTTTGGAAGGTGGCCAGGCTGTTAGTCATGCCAAAGAACATTACCAAGGGTTCGAACAGACCTTGATTGGTCCAGAAGGCTGTCTTCCACTCATCTCTGGGCTTAATGCGGACGTTGTTGAAACCCTAACAAATGTCCAGCTTGGTGAAGTATTTGGCTCCGCGGAGTTGCGATATGAGTTCGGAGATGAGTGGGAGGGGGTACTTATTCTTAACCGTCATGAAATTGAGTGCTTGGTAGTCCTGAACCAACTGGAGTGAGCCGTCCTTTTTCTTGATGAAGAATACCGGGGCTGCTATGGGAGATTTGGAAGGGCGAATTCGTCCGGTACGCAGATTCTCTTTCAGGAAAGAATCCAACTCCTTTTGCTCCACCGGAGACAGGGAGTAGACTTTTGATGACTTAGGCTCCGAGCCCAGAACGAGCTCGATAGCATAGTCCCATTGCCTATGCTCTGGGAGGATGTTGAAGTCTTCCTTTACGAACACTGATTCAAATTCTTTAGCACAGTTGGGTAGGGTGAGAAGTTCCTTCTACATTTCCAAGGCTCGACGGGCTCCTTCTGCAAGTTTCTGGGAGATCGTAGAGGTGGCACGAAGGTCTTCCGCAGTAGGTTCCAAAAGGATCCTCGTCATGAAGAGTCTGTCCTCTTGCTCGTATTTAACCTCGCATATCTGGAGGAGGGTCTCGTCTTTTTCTGAGTCTTCCACATACTCTGGAGGAGGTCTGGATTGACAGACGTTGACAGCTCTGACCTCTATTTTCCTCCACGATGCTTGTTCCTTTCATATCACGTGGCATCCTTCACATCGAGGGGGGCATGTAAGGGGCACGCTTGGTGAGGCACCCAGTCACACTGCAATATAGTAGAGTAGGCGTCTTAAGAAGAAGCAATGAATAGCCCAGGAGCTTCAATCATTGTTGAGATAAGGTATTCTACCGTACATCACTAGCTATATATACTAGACTAGCCAGTCTGTGCACCAGTCGCCATAGTCACATGCACTGGACAATAATAACTACACTACCAGATATAGCTATGTGGTATTTATGATGGAGAGCCGAACTAGAGGATAATAGGATGTCAGTGTCTAAAGTCCGATGACCGGAATTAAGCCAACTGTCTCTTTGTTCAGAGTTTGACAAAGAAAACTCGATAGAGTTCCCGTTAGATTTTCTACACTACTTATACAACTACTACATGGTCTGTGCACTATTTTCCCACACCTATCATGTGACTTATCATGTGATATCATGTGATGTGATGCTGTGACTTCCTGTCATGTGACTGTGGTTGTGTGACACTTGTGACATGACACTTTCCCGCACTTCCTTCTGTGTAGTAAGTCCAAGATAAAAGAAAAAAAAAAATATAGATAATAACTTAGCCGTTTTGCCAAGTCATGACATAGGAACTATGTACTGCAGACTCTGAGGATCCATGGGAACACTAGATCATGCGAACCCTACCAGGTTATCTAAGCGACACTAGATGTCCCCTTACAGGGCACCTATTCATCTGCACTTCTCCGGTTTGCCAATTGACCTCCGGATTATGGTCCTTGAGCCAGGTATAGCCAAGGATCATGCTTTGCTTCCCAAGGTTAGAGACAGCAAGAAGCATCCTTTCGGAGTGGGTCTTATAATGGAGAACTACATCCACCACTTCGGAGATTTGTTCTGCTTTGTTAGGGGAGCCGTTCATGTTGAACACCAGTATGGGACGAGAGATGCTCCGAGTACTAATACCTCTTGTACGGACAAAATCTTTGTCTATGAAGTTGCCAGTGGCTCTGGAGTCCAAAGGTGCTTTGACGAAATGCACCTCGCTGGTGTCGGTGGTACCGATCTCAATAGACAGGACGATAGATGTTCTGCAGGTGTCGAGAGTGTTGGCGGAGAGTCGTCTGGGGAGTCTTTTTTCCCATTTGGGCCTCCGAGGCAGTGTTGTCCCGACCAGAGCGGAGAGGGAGAAGGGGGTGTGTCTATAGGTTCACGAATTTCTGTATTGACTTCTTCTACATCTAATACAGTGAACCTATTAACTAGTAGTGACCAGGGCGCACTTTTTGCCGGCTGCGCTAAACAAAATCCTCCTCCGGGGAGGAGCCAACTTCTTCTTCTGCTACTGCATCTTTCAAGGCTATCAAATCTTCGATCAATTCTTTCTGTTGCTCCGCGGTTAATCTCCAGACGTCTAGACGGTGGGGACAGTCCTTTACAACATGGTTGGGCTCTCCGCATCGGTAATATCCTCGTGGAGGTGCAGAGCGCATCTTCCAGACGGTGTCCACATCTATAGGTATTCCTCCAGACGGTACAGGTAGAGTAGGTCTCGGGAGGACGGGGGGCAGAGCGGACTGAGGAAGGTGGAACATCGAGAGAGGGGTAGGCTGGGGAAGGGTGGAGCACGTAGGGGCTGTAGTCGTCGACTGGAGCGTAGATTGAAAAGCCTCGTTGGTCAGCCATGCTTGGTTGATCCTCTGAGCAGCTGCATACCAAGTCTCCAGATTAGTGTCAGCAGGTTGTCCAAAGGACATGGTGGCAATTTGGCTCTGAATGTTTGTCTTGAGGCCTCGGTGGAACTTCACCACAAGAGTCCGGGGGTCAGTGTATCCGGCGTCAGAGACTAAGGTTAGGAAGCTGTCCAGGTAATTGTTCACCATCTGGTTTCCTTGGTAGTACAAGGAGCCTTCCAGAGCGTTAACAGCATCTACTTCAGCATTGACCAGAAAGAATTGACTCCGGAACTGTTGTTCGAAGTCGGCCCAAGACTGGATAGGAAAAATGCCAGTATTCGCCTCCTGGCAAAAGAGGTTCTCGGACCACCTCGCGGCACATCCGTCTTTGAAAAAGGCGAGGGTCCAAAAGATTTTCTTCTCGTCGCAGCTGAACTGCTCCAGAGCCAGGCATAGATATAACATATAGGAGTTTAAGAAGGCTCAACTAGAGGTCCGTTCACCAGAGAAGTCGGGCAGAGAAGAGAGTTTTGGCCTCGTCCGCTGTTTAGTCGGGGTGGACAGGACCAGAGAAGAAGGGTTGACAGGAGGGGGAGATGTTGTTATTGGGAGCAGGGGCAGGGCCAGTCATCAGTTGAGTGAGCTGTTGTAATTGGGCTGTTAGGCCTGCGAGGGTATTGTTAGTAACGTATTCCGAAGCGTTCTGATGCTCGGTTAACTCCTGGAGATAGTGCTGCAGATAGCCCAAAGCGTCAGCGATGGCTAGGGGGGTGTCTGCAGGGAGCGACATCTCTTTGGAGTGGAGTGATCAGGGGGCTGGAGTTTGTTAGCGGAGGGCAACCGGAGAGTGGCTGTCCACTGAGAAATTCCAGGGCTTTGATAATAAGATCTAATTCTGCTATAAGGGCGACTGGAGTAGAAGACTCCAGGAGATTCCTTAGTTAATTATAATCTATGAAATATAGTTACAACCTACCTCCAGGAGATTCCTCAGAGAATTAGATGAGGCTCCTGGAAGGAATAATCTACATTATATACTATAGTGTCTTTGCGTCCCTGCATCGGTAACCAGGGTCTGAACAAGGAAAGTGCGTTGGGTGGCAATGGAGTGCTCTTAGAATGATGGGAGTAAGACCCAATATTACGTAGTAATATTGGATCAGCTACAGGGTTGCTTCGGAGTCGCGGATTGGGGGTCCCTTTACAGTCTGTGCACTTAGGACAGATCATCACATGCTACTACCTATTGTTCTATATATGGTAGTGCCTTTGTGCTAGAAATAGTGATAACTTAACTATATGGAGGCTGACCTTTGTTCTAAGAAAAGGACAGATGAGTATCTATGGGTAATTAATGAAGTCCATGTACAAATATTGAGGCCTTCATATCTCCACTGATATTAATCTCCTTGAGGTTGTTCTAGGCTCATTCTGAGTGGTATGAAGAGGGCTTCTGATGAGCCTAGAACCGAAGCTTAGATTGTGGTGGTTTCCGAGATATTGGCAATTTAATAAATGGTACTATGATGGTTACCAGTTGATTTGCCTAATATCTCGACCATTATTGATCATTTTGAGACATGACTAGTATCAATTGAAAGGTCTTTTTAAGGGCTTTAAGCTGGCTTTGAGACTGGGAATTGTCAAAGAATTGGTAGAGATATGACTAAATGAAGTTTGTGTCATAGAGGTAGGTTGTAACATATTTCACAGAGTATAATTTAACTAAGAAATCTCCTGGAGTGTTCCACTCCAGTTGCCCTTACATCTACTCTACTATTCAATAGCCTCCATTCCTGCTTGACACTGGACAACTTCCTCACATAGGCTTTGAACTCCAGCAGAACTCTTCTAGTCTAGAGACAGTCAACAAATTCATGGAAAGAATGAGAATGACAATCAAAGAAGCAAAATCCATAATCCGCAAGGCACAAAATGACATGAAAAGATACTATAACCAACAAAGAACTCTGGCTCCAGTGTTTAACTCTGATAACAAAGTCTTTTTTGATACATTGGATATCTGGACTACATGCCCTTTGCAGAAGCTCTTGCATCAATGGCTTGGCCCCTTTGTAGTAGAACGGCGGATCAGACCTATGGTCTATCACTTAAAACTGCCACACTGGATAAAGCAACTCTATCCAGTATTCAACATAGTGAAGCTCACTCTGGTTCCAGATAACCTGATTACAGGACAGAAAATAGAAGACCATCTACTGCCTATAGTCATCGATAAAGAAGCAGAGTAGGAAGTAGAAGAGATACTCAACAGTCATTGGCACTGGAGAAAATTCCAGTATCTCATCAAGTGAAAAGGATATGGCTGTGAACACAACTCCTGGGAGTTAGTCTCCAAAGTTTCCACTCCAGAACTAACAGCAGAGTTTCATCGCAAACACCCTGGGGCTCTAAGATACATCTGGTGTGTAGAGTTCAACAACATTTTTTGTTCTGAGTCTATTGTTCCAAGACATAGCAATCTTGAAGGGGGGGTGAATGTAAGAGAACACCTCTATTTCCATTTCTAAACTATACAGTGACACTCCAGAGCAGCCTAAGCCTGTTCAAGTATTACTAAAGTAATACTTAAACACACTAGTATAGCTCCAATCACACTGACCCTAACACTAAAGAATGTAAACCTAGTATATAATGTAGAAGATCCCTTCAGGGGCCTTATCCTAATCTCTGAGGATTCTTCTGGAGGTGAGTTGTATCATAATCACAAACTATAATATCACTGAGGATTCTCCTGGAGTCTTGTGCTCCAGTCATCCTTACACCTCTTCTGAACACTTAGTGATTACTTCCCACTCCTCTAACCTGACTCCTAGAATCTTCCTTGGCATGATAAATGGTTTTCAAGCCTCTTTCTGGGCTATAAAGAAAGACAATGGTCTCAAGTTGTTTTGCTCTTGAGCATGTTGTCTTCATCAAACCTCTCTTCTATCTTTCTCTCCAACTTTCCAACTCTTCTTACTATATTTTCTATATCCTCTCACTTCTCCAAGATCCAGTTTTCTTCCATTGTGGTTGCAATGCAACTTTGCATTAACTTGTCTCTCTTGATCTTGCTATAATTAGCCATTAGTGATAATGGCTCAGATCTGATGGTGACTCTTCTGAATATAGCACTGCTGACTGCTAAGATATGATGTCACTCTAGTAAGACTCAGTCTTGAAAGCTTGCCTCTACCATTAAGAACATTCTAGAAGGGAAATCCTTTATAAATCCAATATGGGGTGCCTGGGCAAGCATCTATGTATCACAAAAAAGTGACTACTAAATAGTATCATAGAGGTATAACAAAATACCTGTTCAAATAAACTACATAAATAGCTAGACCCTTGTTAGCAAGTAGCCTTGCTAACATCGTCCTTTTGGTATAGTAGTAAACCATACAGTATGTGACTACTGGTCCATAGCACAACTATGACACTATGAGGTCTCTATAGCAATAGTCACAGCCACTACTCTGCTACTCAAGTGGTGTGCTCAAGTTTATGACTGGGCATCTAGGAAACATTTCTAGAGGGCCAAATTCAATTTTCAAGCTGATTATTTTCGTTATTATAGTGAAAAATATCACTTATTTCGCCTAAATGGCTATCTGGCATGACAGTATCAGGTTACTATGCTTCTTTTCTTCACTGGTAATTTGTACTGTTATATATTAGGTTGCCATGCTCCCTTTCTTCACTAGTAATTTGCATTGTTGTGTGTCAGATTGCTGTGCTTCTTTCCTTTATTGTTAATTTGTACTGTTGTGCGTCAGATTGCTATACTTTTTTCCTTCACTGTTAGTTTGCACTATTGTGAGTCAAGTTGCTCTTCTCCCTTTCTACAACAGTGAGACCACAGTCAGCTCACTTTGCTCACTGCCTATTCTAATTTATTCTAATTGTTCCCAATTTATTTGAATTTTATGGAATTTTCAAAAGAGTATGTGAAAAAAGCTGCTTGATCAGTTCTGAGTCAGCTGCTATCATCCCATGTTTGGTCACGCATACATAGTAGACAAGGTTTTCATCCAGGCCTCTGGCCTGGCTTGATTCCTCTACTAATTCTGCATTTTGAACTTTATATTGAAGTCAGTCTGCTATGCTCCCTTCCTACAACAGTCTGTAAAGTAGCAGATAGTGTTGTCTATCAGGTTGCTATGCTCCCTTTCTTCAACAGTTTGTGAGGTTAAAGTTTGTTTAATTTCTGTAATATTATGTTATTGAGTTTGTGTTATAGTCAATTCACTATATTTTCTTTCTACAACAGTCTATGGAATAGTAGATAGTATAGTCTGAAAGATTGCTATGCTTCCTTCTAATAGCAGTCTGCTATTTTTTCATCTCTCAAATCATTAAAAATCAATCTCAAGTCCATTGTTAGATACAAATACAATCTATAATCTAATGCTATTAAATACTTCTTTATATACTACATTAAGTGTCCTTCTACTCTCTGCTCTGG
>Ga0157360_1000261_pt1 | contig 21465 bp, 14 predicted proteins | sample AttlaeALBM1_FD_111483 | JGI IMG/M metagenome (GOLD analysis project Ga0157360, IMG submission 111483) | Fungus gardens microbial communities from leaf cutter ant in Ribeirão Preto, State of São Paulo, Brazil - Atta laevigata ALBM1 | ecosystem: Host-associated > Fungi > Mycelium > Unclassified ... | reverse complement strand
TTGGGAATCCCGTATAGAAGATTATCGCGGAGAACGACCGATTTTTGATCTATTCTCTGTAGAGGATGAATTGGAAAAGGCGTTGGATCACAAGGTTCAGTTGAAGTCCGGTGGTTATATTATTATTGACCAGACGGAAGCCATGACGACAGTGGATGTCAATACAGGCGGTTTCGTTGGGCACCGCAATCTTGAAGAGACGATCTACAAGACGAACCTTGAAGCGGCAACCGTCATTGCTCGCCAGCTACGGCTACGCAATCTGGGCGGTATTATCATCATCGATTTTATTGATATGGAAGATGCCGAACATCGTCGGCAAGTGTTGCGATTGCTGGAAAAATCGCTTGAAAAAGACCATGCCAGAATCACTCTTTCGGGAGTCACCGAACTGGGGTTGGTGCAGCTGACGCGCAAGCGTACGCGTGAGAGCCTGGAGCGTGTATTGTGCCAGTCATGTCCTGTCTGTGCCGGGCGCGGTGCTATCAAAACTCCGGAAACACTGTGTTACGACATCTTTCGCGAGATATTGCGTGCCAACAAGGCGTACAATAACGAAGGGTATCTGGTAGTCGCTGCGCAGCCAATTGTTGACCGGCTATTGGAAGATGAGTCTTCTTCTTTGGCAGAAATCGAAGGCATGCTGGGTAAACCGATCAAATTGCGTAGTGAATCCCACTATCCCCAAAATCAGTATGATCTGGTGTTAATTTAAAAATACAGAGCCTTTTCTCTATGTTTTATGCGGACACACGACGCAATGATATGTACATGACAAACGCTGATGGAATTTTGTTCCATCGTGTTTTCTTTTCAATCGTGTCTGATCGTGTGTCGGATTTAATGTCTGGTAGATTGCTGAAAAGGGTGGATACGCCTTCATGACAATCGGGAAGCGGCTGCTCTTTATCGGAGGGACGATTATTGCGGTGATACTGGCGCTGATAGCCATTATCATTCTTTCTCTGCGCCTCTCTACCTGGCATCTTACCGACGATTCCGCTTTCCTGCGCTGGATACCCGTTCCCTCTTCGGTGAAAGCAGGCTGGCAGGAAATTTCCTTCCATCTGGAAGGGCCTGAGCTGGTTGTCTCCATTGCAAAACTGCATGTGGATTACATGCCTCAGGGAGGGTCTCAACAGCATTATAACGTTGAACAAGCCCACATCGACCTGAATTTGTGGCGTTCCCTGCGCCTGCGGCAACCTGCCTTTGATAGGCTTGATATCCAGCAGCCCAACGTTCGCCTTGTGCAATCCCAAAATGGTGAATGGTTCCCCCCCGGAGATGGCAACGGTGGTTTCGACTTTACTCTTTCCGATCTTGAACGCTGGGTGACCAACGTGGCGGGAAGCCGTGCCAGTATTACACAGGGAACTGTTGACCTGGAGGGGCTTGCTGCGCATCATCGGGTACAGGTGAACCAGGCTGAACTGGTTGTCGGCCAGCAGGGAAGAACAGCTCTTCAACTGAAAGGCACCCTGGATAATGCCCGACACGCAGGCTTGGCTTTGCAAGCTCTTTTGTCGCCGGAAAACGGGACGCAAGGGCAGGCAGAGCTCTTCGGTGATGCCTATCAGGTGTCAACTATTGCCAGTATGTTCACCTTGCCGATGCATTACGATTTCAGCAGTCAGGGGGATCTCCATGCACAGTTACATTGGCGCGGTATGGAACAAGCCGATCTACGTATTGCGACTCGGCTACCTTCTCTTCATATAGACCGTACCGAAGATAACCAGGCGCCATTGAATCTGCAGGATGTCAGCCTTAAGGCAGCGATGAATTTCGACCACGGCAAATGGACCGGGGCCATGGCTGATCTGGGTGCCAAGGATGATCAGGGCAACCGGTTGGCTATTCCCAGCCATGGCAGTATCCGTGGTCAGGGGCAGAAGATGAACATAATGCTGCCTGATTTTCAGTTGGATCCGGCCAATCTCTTTTGGGGAATATTGCCGATCTCCCCCCATCTGGAGACCTTCCTGACCCACATGCATCCTCGTGGCCATGTATGGGGTGCGACGATCAGTTTCGATATGTCGCCCCATATATTGGGCCGTGAACGTGTCCGTTTCCAGGCGGGCGTCTTCGGGGCTGAATTCTCACCCTATGATGAATCACCCGGTGTGGGGCCCATCAATGGCTGGGTAGATACCACGTTGTTGAAAGGGTCAGCTGACCTCCAAGGGTCGGATTCCACTTTGGAAATGCCTCATCTTTTTGCAAAGCCGTGGCCTTTAAAACAGGTCAGTGGCACCCTGAACTGGATTACCAAACCCAGATACACCGAACTCAATGCCAAAAATCTGACGTTGCAACGTACTGGGGCGGGGACGGTCAAGGGCAACCTATTGCTCTCATTGCCTGACGATGAACGCAAGCGCTTGGCACTGAATATCAAATTGCAGAATGGCAAGCTGTCTGATCCTCTTCAATGGGTACCTGTACATACAATCAGCAAATCGCTGGGTGATTGGCTAACAACGAATATTCACCAGGCTGAAGTCCCTGATGGGACTCTGGATATGGTGATGGTTTTTGGTGCGCCTGAAGGACATCCTGAAGAGGAGCGCAAAGTCGATTTTGCTGATCCTAAAGGGCCCAGTCATTTGCATCTTGATCTGACCATCAAGAATGGCAAGCTGGGTTATATGGACGGATGGCCACCGCTTGATCAGGTTGATGGGCAGTTCTCCCTGAAGGGGGAGGATATGCAGGGCACTATCCAACACGCCAATCTCAATGGACTGACCGGCTCCAATGGCACATTTTCATTCCACAATCATGTGCTGAAAGCGAATGCGCCCACTATCGTTGGGGATAGCTCAGGACTACTGGGGGTATTGCAGGAAGCCCACTTTGATAGCCCCAGTATTCATACGCAATTCAATCAGTGGTCTGCGCATGGGCCATTGAAAGGTAATCTTTCTGTTGAAATTCCTTTTGATGGAAAAGATGCACACAAGGTGCATCTGGTTGGGCAAGGCAGTATCCAAAATGCGACGGCTGTCCTGAATGCCAAGCATCTGACATTCAGTCAGCTTTTCGGTCAAGGTAAGCTCGAAATTGATCAAGGGAAATTGCATTTGACGGGAACCGGGCAGGGCCATGCTTTCGACGGACCCGCTCATGCAGTCGTTGATTTGAATGATGGCGTGGGCGGTGTTCGTTTTTCAGGGCGTGCCAATGCCAAGGCTCCCTTGCAATGGTTGGGGATTGACGGATTGGCGCCGAATATCGACGGACCCGTCAATTATACCGGTAGCGCATTGATTCGTCATAGTGGTGGCCCTTTTGTGCTTTCGGTCCGATCGGATTTAAGAGGATTGGCACTGCCGTTCCCTGAACCACTAGGGAAAACGGCTGCCGCGGCCGCTCCCCTTGCTATGAATATTGACTTGAGTCAGGGAATCGGTTCGGTCAATCTGGCTGATCGGCTGTTTGTCCGTTGGCGCCATGAAATGAAACAAGGGCAAATCTGGGTGCAGCAATGGCCTTCACGCCCCACTTGGCAATCTGACGATGGCTGGGTTATCAATTGGCATGCGCCACGCTTGGACCCAATGGCATGGCAATCGGTGATTTCGCGTATCGATTTCAATCGCTTGGGTAGCTCCTCCGGTTCCTCCAGTAAAAGTGGGGAAAGCAGCGGTTCCTCCATCGTGTTTAATGGAGGATCACTGAAAACCGAGTGTCTGGTATATCAAGGACACTGTTTGGGGTCGCTCTTTGCCATTGGCTATCAAACACATAACAATTGGTATGGTCAGTTGAAAGGGCCGTTGGTCTCCGGCAGTGGCTCCTATATACCGGGTGAACATACGCCGATTAATATTACGCTGGATCATGTCGCGCTCGATCCTGTATTGAATCAGTTTCTTGAAGACAGTAAAAAAGCGGCAAACCAACCCAAGGTATTCTCGGATAATCTATATCAAAACGTATTTACTCTGGAAAAAAATCGTTCACCCTTGATGGCGTATCCTGCGGGTATGGCATCTGTTCCTGCGGGACATCTGGAGATACATGACATTCAAGCCAGGAATGAGCGTGGCGATGTATCCCTTGATTGGCATTCGGATGCGACGGGCTTGACTATCCCGAATCTCAAGGCCGAGTTGGCGGGTTCACAGCTGCAGAGCTCCCTTCGTTGGAGCAAAGTAGGGGGAGCAAGTGTCACCACTGGGCATGCAACTCTTGAAAAAGGAGATATCGCACGCCTGTTCGCACTGATGAATCAGCCGAAAGTGGTCACAACCCCTCATGGTGGAAAAATTGATACGAGCTTTTCATGGCCCGGGGCTCCCTGGCAGCCCGATTGGCGTAGTGTAACGGGAACGATAGAAGGGCATATCAATGGTGGCAACTTTGAGTCCATTCAGTCCAATTCGGCCCGTTTGATCGGCCTATTGAATCTGGATAATCTCTTCCGCCGTTTGCGTTTGGACTTTACGGATCTGACCGGCAAAGGTATCGCCTTCAACCATATTGATGGTGGCTTTGCCTTGAGTGATGGCTTGTTGACAACCTCTGGTCCGATTGTCATTCGCTCACCCATTACAACGTTTTCCTTCGATGGGCAGGTGGATCTCATCAAGCGTACATTGGACGAACAACTGAATATCACGCTACCCGTATCGGAGACCTTACCGATTGCTGCGCTGGCGGTAGGCGCACCTGAAATAGGGGGCGTCCTTTTGCTCCTTCACTGGGCCTTCGGACATTGGGTCGATCAGGTGACCGAGCTGCACTATGCCGTTTCCGGGCCATGGACGCAGCCGACGTTCAAAATGGAACGCCCTAACTGATGTGGTATGGGGTGCCTGCTTCAGCCAGTACGTATAGCCTGAGTATTGACCAGTGGCATGCCCTCTATGCCGGTAGGCCGCCTGTGCCCTGTCTTGATTATCATACCGGGGTTTGATTACATCGTTGAGTCCATCCATGTTTCGACTGTTTATACACGCCTCAGGGTGCTTGAATTACCTGTACTCGAATCATCTGTAGCTCAACTGTTTATACTTGAGCTAACCCACACTTGAGCGGACTGTGCTTCAACGGCCTTGGTTTAAGCGAGTGGATGAATGTTGATCAATCGATTTGATGAGAAAATCCTGATGTCATAAGAAAGGGGCCTTTTTGAGAGGCCCCTTTCTTCGTTACAAGACTATTTTGTCATAACACCATTTTGTCGTAACGCTAGGTAGGTGGAGACTAAATGGATCATTAATGCCACACGTCTCGTTATTGTTAATGTGTTACTGTGGCGTAGGTCCTTTCACCGCTCTAACGAAGTCATTGACTCTTAGATATCGTTTGAAAGCATCACGGATCTGCTCGGGTGTTACCTCCATAATATGCGCAGCGGCAATCGAGCTTTCATTCAGCGGTTTTCCCTCCTGTGCATAGCCCGTCAGTTGTTCAAGAATATCGCCGTAGCTGCCTTCGGCAAGTGGGATCTGGCGAATCAACATCCCCTTGGCACGTTGTAGATCCACATCACTGATGGGGGTTTGCTGCATTTGCCCAAGATCACGTAGTGCCAGCGTTTGTGCCTTGGAAACATTCTGAGGATCACTGCCATAATTGATACTAAAATTGCCGCGGTGACGATCCAGATTGAGTCCACTGTCCACAGTGTAGACAAGCCCGTTGGTTGAACGTAGGTCATGATACAGCCGAGAGGCATAGAAGCCGCCGCTGAGCACCTGATTTCCGACCATCAGTGGGTAGCGATCGGGATTTCTGTTATTCATGTCCACCATTTCTGACAGCGTCACCGTATCTTGTGTTGCACTGTTATCCGGAACGTGAATCGAGCCCCCTTTATTCAGTGGTACCGCAGGATAATCAACATCTGGCTTGGGCCCATTGGCTTTCCACTGTCCAAAGTTTTCTTCCACTATCTGACGGGCTTTCTCAGGAGTGATATCACCGATAACCGTTATCGTCGTCATGTCAGGACGATATACTTTGTTATAGTAATTCCTGACATCCTGTAGTGTCATTTGCATGACTTGTTTCGGATGAGGGTAGCGCAGGTAGGGATCATTTTTAGGCAGTAATGCACCGTAGAGTCCTTGCGTAAAGTAGAAGTCGGGGGACTGCAATGCACCATTATAGTAACCCGCATACTGCCGCTGGATCAGAGAGAAAGCCTGTGGCGGCAATGCAGGATGCAATTCACCCTCTGCCAACAGCTTCATACTGGTGGCAAAGTTACTCGTCAGTGATGACAGCCCGAAGTTATTCCCAAGGCTAATGTTGGCACTCAGGTCATCTTCGGCCTGTTGATACTGTAGGCGTGAATAGTGTTCGGTACCAAAAGAGAAGAGGGCGTTCAGGATGTCATTGACGCCTTCCTGATGAGCGGGCGCCTGCATATCTTCATTGGTATTGATCGAACCGGAGACCAGCACCGTATGGCTGAGCTTCTCGGGCTGAACAATCAGATGAATACCATTGGGTAACCAGTAAGAGACCGGGCTTAGTGTCGAGTGGGGAACGGTCAATTTCTCAAAAGAGTGGCGTGCCCATTCAGGTAACTGAACGGGTTTGCTGGGTGCTGAGCTGAAACTTTCCGCCCCTCCATATCCTTTGCTGGACGTCGCCGCTCCTGAGCTGCTCGGCTTTAATGTCAGTGTTGCGGCGTGTGCGGGGTCCAGCAGTTTGCGTGCCAATGCATTCACTTGTGCCGGCGTCACTTTCTCGATATTACGGATCAGCGCTTCAGGCGAATCAACCTCATTCATTACGATTAGGCTGGACCATAAATTGGCCAATCCACTAATGGAGTTACGCTGGTACTCGAAACTCGCAATGGTGTTTTGTTTGGCTGCTTTGACGAGTGCCGGATCTACCCCATGTGCTGAAGCCTGCGCGAGTACCTTTTTTATTGCTGCCAATATCGGCTTGGGATCATCCCCACGATTGAATGCACCAATCGCCTGAGCCATACCCGCCTCGGGCAATGAATTCGCTGTAAATCCGGCAGCCAGGGCCGTTCCATTGAATCCCAATGCCGCCAAGTCTCCCCGTTGCGAACCCAGGACATCAGCCAGAATCAGCGCAGCGTAATAGTCCTTGTCATGAATACCGGGCCAGCGATAGGCAAGCGCTACGGTACCATAAGGTGTATCCGTGGGTAGTGTCTGCTCATAGGAGGTAAAGGGTTGGAAATGGAAGCTCGGGCGTTCGGGGAGAGTTTTCCGTGGGATATCGCCAAAGTGTTTGCGTACCATGGTTAACGTTTGTTGTGGATCAACATCGCCGCTAATCACCAATACTGCATTGTTGGGTGCATACCATTTCTGGTGGAAATCACGGATCATTGACGCGGGTGTTTTATTGAAGGAGTCACGCGTTCCCAGTGGTGTGTGCGCATAGGGTGTTCCTTTGAACATCCGTGCCGATAACTGCGTGTAAAGTTTGAAGTCCGGATTGGAAAGATCGCGCGAAACCTCTTGTTCTATGGCGCCTCGTTCGTCTTTCCATTGGGCTTCAGTCGCATCCAGCCCCTTCATTCGAAGAGATTCCAGGTGCAACGCAACGTCGAGATTCTGCACTGGTGTGGTAAAGAAGAATTGTGTCATGAACTGAGTGGTGTCAGCATTGAATGCCCCGCCCATATTGGCTGCAATCTCGGCAATCTGATCCTGAGAAATACCCGGGCTACCGCGGAACATCATGTGTTCCGTCGCATGTGCCGTTCCGGGAAAGCCCTTGGGTGCTTCATCTGATCCGACCAGATAGTTGATTTCAGTCGTAACGATAGGTGCCAACGTATCGCGGATAATGACCACCCGTAGCCCATTGGAGAGGGTTGACTTCAGTACATCATTAGCCTGAGCAACATGATGGGAAGATGCACTCGGTTGGGGAGTTGCGGCAGTGGCCTGTGGATCATTCTTTTGGGCTGTCAGTGTTGCCGCGCTGGCACAGGTAGTGGCTGATAGGGCGATGCCCAGTGCTAGCGTAGCGCTTATCAGAACTTTCCCTTGTTGTGTCCGAGAGGGTAGCGCTTGTTTTTTTTGTCTTGACGGCATTGAGTAACCTCGTTGTCTTTCGTGAAGGGCTGTTACTGCTGAATCAGAAGTGAATATCCTGTAATCACACTCTTTGCTGCTCAATCAGTCGTTATCACACATAAACATGCTGGCATTGTGTATACGTGTGCCCCTTGTTGATGCTTGTTGAAAAAAGTATGCATTTTGTTGCAAGAACGTCGGCTGCCAAATGCCATGGCGAAATGGTTGGATGGCAGATGCATCAAGTACGCCTGTCGGTGAAAGCGAACCGATGGACGTTCACCCGACGATTCATTGAATAGAACCGCTATGATTAAGTTTCATTTCAGTTAAAGTTTTAGCATAAAGTGCCGATATACGCTTTACAATAGACCAAAATATTCAGTGCTCGGAGTAAAAATCCGTCTGCGTCAGTCCATTATTCGTTGGGGAGTCAGCGATGACAGTACGTTCTTTCCAAGATGACCATTCTGTAGATATGTTCTCCGCCGCAGATGCCATGGCTCCACTTCCTAAAGCATCTGATGTGTTGAAAACGGCTGAATCCCTCCTGTTGACCCCTACGGGACTGAATCTTGCGTCGTTGGATTCAGGTGTTACCGCCGCACTAGGATTGGGTATCGATTTTGCTGAAGTGTTTCTGCAACGTCGTTGGGAAGAATACTGGGTATTGTCAGAAGGGCGCGTTACTTCCGGTCAATTCAAGAGTGATGGCGGGTTGGGTATTCGTTCGATCGCCGAGCAGAAAACGGGCTTTGCCTACTCCAGTCAAATCACTGATGAAGCATTGGTGACAGCTGCTGGTACGGCAGCATCCATTGTAAAGAGTGGTCAACAGATCGAGCGGCAGCCCGTACGAGTGTCTGATCATCCCTGCTTTTATGTCTCGACTGCTCCCTTTTCTGCACGGCAATCGGAGTCCGCAGAACAGACAACCAGGAAAATAGCGCTTCTTCAGGACCTTGATAAGATCGCCCGCGCCGCTGATACATCGGTGACGCATGTAAATGCTGAACTGTTTACGCAATATGAAGCAGTGTTGGTACAAGCAAGCGATGGCACATTGGCGGCAGATCTTCGTCCGTTGATACGACTGAATATTTCGGTCATCGTAGAACGTAATGGGCGACGTGAAACTGCCAAGGCAGGTGGTGGAGGACGATTCGACTTTGATGTGTTGGTGCGTTCGGGTACACCTGAGTTTCTGGCTAAAGAAGCTGTCAGAAAAGCCTTGGTGAACCTTGAAAGTGTGGCTTCCCCCGCCGGGGAATTTCCGCTGATATTGGCGGCGGGGTGGCCCGGTATTTTGTTGCACGAAGCAGTCGGGCATGGTCTGGAGGGGGATTTCAACCGCAAGGGGAGCTCTGCCTTTGCGGGGCGCATAGGAAAACAGGTAGCCTCCCCCGGTGTGACGGTGGTGGATGATGGTACGTTGAAGCATCGCCGGGGTTCCCTGTCGGTGGATGACGAGGGGACCCCAACGGAACGTACGACGTTGATTGAGGATGGGCGTTTGACTGGTTATATGCAGGACAAGCTGAATGCTCGTTTGATGGGGATGAGACCAACAGGGAACGGTCGACGCCAATCCTACGCGCATTTGCCCATGCCCCGTATGACAAACACCTATATGCAGCCTGGCCACCATGACCCTGAGGAGATGATCGCCAGTGTTGATCGTGGCGTTTATGCGGTTGGATTTAGCGGTGGGCAGGTGGATATTACAACGGGAGAGTTCGTTTTTTCTGCCAATGAAGCCTATTTGATTGAAGATGGAAGGCTCACCGCACCACTTAAGGGGGCTATGCTGGTAGGCAATGGCCCGGAAGTGATGTCACACATTTCCATGATTGGCCATGATGTGAAGTTGGATGGCGGCACCGGTAATTGTGGCAAGGAAGCGCAAATGGTGCCGGTGGGGGTGGGGCAGCCTACGCTGAAACTCGATCGGATAACGGTCGGCGGTACGCAGGCGTAATATGCACCTTTCTGATCATGCCACTGCACCGTCTGTATAGTAGTGATGGATGATCGTAGCGGTGAATGATCGTAGCGGTGAATGGCTCAGAGCTCTTCCTGTTCCCTCAGTAATTTGAACAGTTTACGTGAATTTGTCGGTGGTTTTCCGGCATCCCGCTCACGTCGTGCATTGCGGATAAGCTGACGCACCTGCCCGATATCGATAGCAGGAAATTTCGCCAACAATTCATCAAGGGCGGCATCGCCATTTTCGATCAGGCGGTCACGCCATTGCTCAAGCTGATGAAAGGCTACGTCACGCGAATTCTGCTGATCTTCAATGCGTTGAAAGGCAGTATGAATAGCATCGACATCTTCGCTTCGCATGACTTTACCCACGTACTGCATGTGGCGCCGACGCGCTTCATGCGAGGTAATCCGCCCCATCTCTTCCACGGCGGCCAACATGTCATCCGAGAGCGGTAGTTGAGCGCGTTGTGAGGGCTTCATTTCAATGATTTGTTTGCCCAATAGCTGGAGCGCTTCCATTTCGCGTTTAAGCTGGGATTTACTGGGTGGCTCGGGTTGAGCGTCCCACTCTTCCTGTTCGCGTGCTTTGCGTTTGGGTTTTGCCATGGCGACATCCTTGGAGTAAACCTGTGTTTGAACTGACAATTGTATAAGTATACCAAGCGGAGGCGGTTTCACGTGAGTCTTGTGGCGTAAAATTTTAAAGGCAGGGGGGGGGGAACCTGATCAACCCGCAAGGAGACATGATGAGCGATACTTTTGATGTGGATCAGCAGCGCATTTTACTTGAGAAAAGTGCACAGTTTGCACTGAATCATGCAGAAACCCTGGGCGTATCTGGTTGTGCCGTGCGGGGAAGTGTGTCCCAACAGCTAGCGGTGGGTGTGTTACAGCAGAAGGTTGATACTCTGACGCTATCACGGGATCAGTTGATAGAAATCACCGTGTTTGACGGATATCGGCGGGGCAACGCCTCTATTAGTGATACCAGTGACGCCGCAATAAAAGAGGCAGTGGAACGTGCAACGACCATTGCCCGGGTCACGGAGGAAGACCCCGCCCTGGGGCTTGCAGATCCTGCTTTTTTTGCGACTGTTCAAGATGATTTGGCGTTATATCATCCGTGGAACCTCACCCCTGATGAAGCCCTTGAAGTTGCGCTGGCGTGTGAAGCGGAAGGCCTTTCCGTGCCGGGTATTTTACGTTCACAGGGGGCGAGGTTAACAACAGGCAATCATGTGGATGTGCAAGCCTATAGTACCGGTTTTTTGCAAGGGCGCGTATCGTCAGAGCACCTGTTGAGTTGTGGTCTGATAGCGGCTGACGAGACAGGATTGCGTCAGGAGGTTGAGTACACGATGGGCCGTACACCGAAAACGTTGGCTTCGCCTCGGTTTATCGGGCAACGGGCAGCAGAAAAAACGCTGGCATCCAGATCGCCACAAACGATCAAAACAGGGCGCTATCCCGTCATGTTTTCTCCCCAAATAGCCAAATCCCTGATCAGTCTGGTGATTCGCGCCCTCAGCGGTGGAGCGCAGTACAAGGGCGCCAGCTTTCTGTTGAATGCGCTGGATGAGCCTCTGATGCCAGACTGGTTCGGGCTTGTAGAACGTCCCCACGAAAAAGGTGGCTGGGCCAGCACATATTACGATAGCGATGGTGTGTGTACCCAAAATAATACTTTCATCGATCAGGGGCGCATCGCCAGTTATCTGCTTTCCACTTACAGTGGTCGCCGGTTGGGACTGCCGACGACAGGTAATGCCGATGGGGCACATAATCTCCGCGTTCTGGCGCCTGTCATTTCCGAAAAAGAGATGTTGCAACGCATGGGTAAAGGCGTCTTGGTCACAAAGATGATGGGGCAAGGGGTTAATCTTGTGACCGGTGATTATTCACGCGGTGCACAAGGCTTCTGGGTGGAACATGGGGAAATCCAGCATCCCATTGGAGGATTTACTGTCGCAGGTAATCTGAAAGAAATGTTAGGTGCCTTACAGGCAGTCGGCAGTGATGTTGATACCCGGGGAGGTACTCACACGGGTAGCTGGCTCATTCGAGAGATGACAGTGGCTGGATAAGGAGGGCCCGTATCGGGGCCGTAATACGTCATGTGGGACTGCAAGGCACGAGAAAATCAGAAACATTGAGAAGGATAGAATGGTATTAAGCGTAGTAACAGAGCCGTGCGTAATCAGCTCTACAACACATCATTACGGGTAATGAAGGGTAGGGCATGTCAATGGATGATTGCTTATCCTTCTACCTTCTACCTTCTACCTTCTACCTTCTACCTCAAGCGTGATGCGTGTCTATCTTCTGTTGCAGCTTGAGCTGCCGATGGCGCAAGCGGACCGACGGGTACTCTTCAGCGAAATGGCGAGCAAGCTGTTCCACCAGATAGACAGAACGGTGCTGGCCGCCGGTACAGCCCACCGCCACCGTAAAATAGCTACGATGTGTCGACATATAGTTGGGCAGCCATCGCTCCAGCCAACCAATAATATCCTGCGCCATACGATCTGCTTCCGGTGTTTTCTGCAGAAATTCGATGACGGGTGTGTCACGGCCGGTAAATTCTCTAAGCGTTATATCCCAATAAGGATTGGGTAGGCAGCGTGCATCAAAGACCATGTCCGCATCATGGGGAACACCATGTTTGAAACCAAATGATTCGAAGCTAAGTGTCATCTGATTCTGCGCATGGGCGGCCACTTGCTCGGCCATGCGTGAACGCAATTCATGCACAGAGAGATTACTGGTATCGATGATGAGGGCTGCCAGATCCCGAATGGGGGAGAGATATTTCTCCTCGGTTTCGATCGCTTCGGTTAATGTCATTTCTGTGCCGAGCGTCAGCGGGTGGCGTCTACGGGTTGCGGAAAAACGCTCGAGTAGTTGACGAGGGTCAGCGGTCAGGTAAATGACCTGTATATCGATGTCTCGTGGCTCCAGAAATTCAAGTAGTTCGGGAAGACGTACTAGAGCTTCGGGCACATTGCGTGCATCAATACTAACGGCCACTTTGGTGCGTTCTGGCGAATTGGTTTGCAGCTCATCCAGCAATGCGATCAGTAGCATGGAGGGTAGATTATCAATAGCGTAATAGCCGAGATCCTCCAGCGCTTGTAGCGCAATGGATTTACCCGATCCGGAACGTCCGCTGATGATAACCACCTGCATGAGTGATAAGTCCTTGTAAAATGCTTAAGAATGTTACGAATGATGAGTATCTGAGTCCAAGTGTAATCTGCATGGATACCCTTTTGGAAATAAAATACCTATTTTACTGATGGTGTTTCTATATCGATGATCATTAACGGGTCTAATGCGTATTAGCATACCCGACCTTTTGTGACAGGAGGGTGAAAAGAGAATCTGTCTAGCCACATGTCAGGGATAACGATTTTTATGTAATGGAAATAAAGGAGGTAACAGAAGTCATGGGTGTTTTAGGCCAAATAGGGCTAGTAGAGGGGAATGCATAGGGTGAAAGTAAGGGTTACAAAAAGGCTAATGGATGATAGCAGATATGATGGGGCTAACAGGAAAAAGAGTAGTGAAGGCTAGTTAAGACTAGTTAAGACAACACGCCCAGAGGCGTGTTGCGTTGGAAAGACGCTATTGCGATATAGGCAATGGGCGGGACGCATCAAAATGGTACGTAATGATTAACACGTCAGACACCGTCGTTGAATATTCACGCTTCCTGTACATGCTTGGCTCGCTTGTCAAAGCCCCAGGGAGCCTACTCCTTTCGAGTGTGCCTGGACTTTTTCCTTGTATTTAACGAGCTGCCTGTCCATTTTATTAATCAACGAGTCGATAGCTGCATACATGTCACCTCGTTCATCCGCGCCATGCAGATCCTTGCCAGCAACATTCAGGAGGCAGGCGGCCTGCTTTCTTCCTTTCTCAACCGAAAGTGTGACTTGCACGTTGGCGATATTGTCATAATGACGCGTTAGGCGGGCCAGCTTTTGTTGGATAAAACCGCGAAGAGCTTCGGTTAACTCGATGTGATGGCCAGTGATGTTCAGTTGCATGACTTGCCTCCTGGTGGCGTGGCACCTTGTTGACGTAACAGCTTCTAAACGTATGTATGTGCTTTTCAATAATTGGCCCGAAACGAAAGGGCAGGTTTATTGAATGTCGCTCTCTCACTGTAATATGTTCGTCATGAAGACGACAAGGACCATTTTAGATTAAATACAGACCTGATTGATGTCATACGGTTATAACGGCCTGGTCTGGAATCAACGTGGCCAACTATACGCCTTCTAGGCGAATCGTTTACGCTCGGAGGAGGCAGGTATACCCATGGATTCGCGGTATTTGGCGACGGTGCGACGAGCCACCATAATACCGCTTTCTGCCAACGCATTGACCAGACTGGCATCCGATAGCGGTCGCCGTGCAGGCTCTTCACTGATCAGTTTTTTGATACGTGCTCGAATAGCGGTACTGGCATGCGCTTCATTGTCCTGTCCAACGTGGCTGGAGAAAAAGTATTTCAGCTCAAACACACCGCGTGGCGTATGGATATATTTATTGGTCGTCACTCGGGAGATGGTCGATTCATGCATGCCCACCGCTTCGGCGATATCGGCAAGAATCAGCGGTCGAATGCCTTCTTCGCCCTTTTCGATAAAATCGCGTTGGCGAATAAAGATTTCGCGACCCACTTTCAGCAACGTTTCATTACGGCTGGAGAGGCTCTTAAGTAACCAGCGGGCTTCTTGAAGATGTTGTTTGAGAAAAGTGTTGTCATCGCTTTTATCCGCACGCCGTACCAATGCCGCGTAATCGGGTTGGATGCGCACACGGGGAAGGGCGTCCGGGTTGAGTTCGACGTGCCACCCTGAGCGGCGATGATAAGCCAGCGTTAGATCAGGGATCACGTAGCTATCAGTAGGATGGGTGAAACGCTGGCCCGGATAAGGGTCAAGCCCACGGATCAGCGCAATAACGTGTTCAAGCTCCTGATCGTTTAGCCCCAGACGGCGTTTCAGTAGTTTCATATCGCATGAGGCGAGGGACTCAAGAAACTGGCGGACGAGTCGCCTTGCCTGTGCCAGATTGGGTGTGTCAGCGGGCAATGTCGCGAGTTGCAGTAGCAGACACTCTTGCAAGCTACGTGCAAAGATACCGGTGGGTTCAAGAGTTTGAAGTTCTGTCAGAACATTTTCAATTCGGTCAAGGTTAGCGTCCGCGACTTCCTGCCGTTTGAGGCTCAGCTCTATATCCGTTGTACTGGCACGCAAATAACCGTTTTCATCCAGGCTATCCAGAAATGTGTCGGCAATGGCACGCTCGGCATCATCGAAATCGCATAGCTGAATCTGGCTTTGTATGACACTATACAACGTTTCTGTGCTTGCATTACGTTCGTGATCCATCGCATTGTCAGCAACGCCACTACTGATACTGCCCAGCGTTGCATCCTGAAAGGTATCACTCCAGTCGTTATCCAGTGCCAGCTCATCAGGAATATCGCTTGACCATTCTCCTTCTTCGGCGTCAAAGACTTCTTCATTACTTTCTACATCGTAAAAGTCTTCTTCCAGCTCAAGCATTGGATTGCTTTCGAGCGCAGTCTGAATCTCCTGATTCAACTCAAGCGTAGACAACTGCAACAGCTGGATAGCCTGCTGAAGCTGTGGCGTCATGGTCAAATGAGCGCCGAATCGAAGTTGGAGTGAAGATTTCATCATGGTCGGGCATCTATCAAAATTATCAGTCGATACCTCTAACGCTATACCGCCTATTCCTTGTTGTGCAAGCGAAAAATAAAAATTTATAGCAATTATTATGCCACTACCAAAAAATCGATTATATCGATATAATATGTCTTATATTTTTTGATTTTGAAAATTTTATTCTTGCAAAAAGAAATTTTTTTGGCAGGTCTTCGCATTATTAAAATCGGTGAAAAGCAGGTGAGGTCTCGGTGAAAAGCAGGTGAGGTGAACGGGAAAGGGGCGTCATGAAAATCGAATACCCGGGAAAGAAAAACGTTCAGTCCCTTATTTGGATTTGGCAGGCTTGAATGCATACGACACACCATTTTATGGCGGGGCATGACCTATTGAATTAAAACCGCTTATTCTGAATCAGTATTTTGCACGGTTGGATGAGTGTATCCGAAAATGGTCAGGCGTAGCTATGATGGTTAGACGTAGCTATGATAGTTAGACGTAGCTATGGGGATTCTGTGGCAGAAGCGGCGATAACTTCGGAAGGCTGCTTGTGGGGGCGTTAGTGTCACGGGAGCCCCACTTGCTCGATACATGATATGGACTCAAGGGGTTATAGGGATAGAGTGAATGAGTAGAACGAGCAACCGTTGGGGCTTTCTAACGTTTGGGCTTGACACTGGAATGTTTCCCTTTTGATGAATAGGGCTACCCCTCTATTGCTGTATCCAAGGCAGAGCACATAAACACTGATGCGCTCTATACTCATCAATAAAACAGCCCATCAACCATGCCATGAATAATAGGCCGAGTATCGGAAAAAACGTTCATGACCCCATGAGTCTATTCTGATGGCCTGTATCTTGTTGGATTATAAAGTGCGTTAAAGGCGGAAGTCCTGTCCAAGATAGACGTCACGAACATGCTGATTTGCCAGAATTGCATCCGCATCACCTTCGGCGATGATTTTACCTTCACCGACAATATAAGCGTTATCGCAGATATCCAGTGTTTCACGTACGTTGTGATCAGTAATGAGTACACCGATGTTACGACTGCGTAACTGACGTACGATCCCCTTGATTTCATTGACTGAGATAGGGTCTACCCCAGCGAAGGGTTCATCCAGCAGGATAAAAGCGGGCTCAGTCGCCAGGGCGCGCGCGATTTCAACACGACGCCTTTCACCGCCCGAGAGGCTCATACCGCGGTTGTGGCGAATATGCTCGATACTGAATTCGGCAAGCAGCTGCTCCATCCTGTCATGACGTTGCTGACGATTTAAATCCTTGCGAGTTTCGAGGATGGCAAGAATGTTGTCAGTGACTGTCAATTTACGAAAGATCGAGGCTTCCTGTGGAAGATAGCCTATACCTGCCCGAGCCCGCACATGCATGGGGGCATTGCTCAAATCCTTGTCATCAATGGCGACATGCCCGGCATCTGCCTGAATCAGCCCGACGATCATGTAGAAAGAGGTCGTTTTACCTGCACCGTTAGGGCCAAGTAGTCCGACGATCTCGCCTTGACTGATATTCAGACTAATATCCTGTACAACGCGCCGTTTTTTGAAACTTTTTACCAAGTGCGAGGCGTGCAGTGTTTTCATCAATCAAGGGCTCCGGTGCTTGGGCTGCTGTTGCTCATGCTTCTATTTACCGCTTTTGCTAATAGCATGTTCGACTGTGTCTATTTTTGGTTTGAGCTGCTCTTTTGGCTCTGACCATTGGACGACGGTGTAAAGGTCATGTTGACACGGCCACTGCTGTTACTGGAGGCCTTACCATTTGTGTCGCCTTTGGCGTTGCTGCCATTGCCATTCGCGTTAACGCGACGACTATCGATGTAATACTCGACAAAGGGGCCATTAAAGGTATCGGTTCCCCTGTGTAGTTCAGCATTACCTTGCATGTCCATCTTGTGCTGAGTAACCCAATAGTTGATAACGTTCCCCCAGCCCCGCATCAAAGGGGCTGTCGCCGTTGCCGCTTGCTGCACAAAGGCACGTTTATTGGCTGTCCCAGTGGCTTTGACGCGAACCAGATTATTGCTGTTATCCAGATAAAGATTAACGCGGTCCGCATCGAGGGTAAGACCACCCTGTGTAACGTGAACATTTCCTGTATAGGTGACTACCTTGGAGTTGTTGTCAGCGGTCAACTGGTTTGAAACGACATGAATAGGAAGGCTGGTATCAGGTGCAGCGGCCAGTGCTGGTGCTGCTGTAAAGCCAGCTACCACGGATCCCGCAACCAAAATTGAAGCAATAAACCGAGCTTTCATCATGTCCGAGTGTTCCTTGCTAAGCAAAAGTTGTAAAGGATACGGGCCGGCGCCTCACGTACCCGATGTGACTGCTGACGTTGAGTCAACAGCCTGCAAATTCCAGAGCGATCATGTTCAGGGGTGTGAATGCTGTACATCGTAGTCAGTCATGCACAATATCGACAGTATTAATGGCGTTGAGGGTTGAAGCTGCTGCTGACATTTCCCTGCAATACCATGTGATTACGGTTGATCCAGGCCTGGAACGCACTTCCCTGGGTTTCCTGCTGCCCTTGATGGAAGAAGCTCTCAGTATTGCTCCAGACACGCCCTTGATCGCGATTATAGTGCACGATGTCACTGGTCATGCGCCACTGGTTGTCAGGCTGTACCGCCAAAGCATGTCCGGTAAGCGTAATATTGTTACCGCTGTTATCCAATTGGCCGGTATCACCACTGATATGCCACGTACGGTTCGAACTATCGATGACCTGAATGCGTGGTTGCTCGGCCTGACTACTGCCATTGCTGGCATAGTGGCTGACGCGGGGCGACTCCATGCGCTGATAGGGTTGCCCATCTGCGTCATAGCGTGTCAATTGCGCGTTTTCCAGATATTGATCGGGGGTTCCCTCAGCACTTTGAGGTAACGGCGCTTGCTGGAGACTTTGTGTATTTTGATCAATATAGGCAAGAAAAATACCTGCGACCACGATGATCAGTAGCAAACCCAAGCGGTAAGCGTTATTTTTGAGCCAGGCCATCCTGTATATCCTTGAGGATCAACCGTATTGAATAAGATAAATGCATATTCAGGGTTGTGTATATTGTTTCCATACACAGCGATGTATCCCTGAATGTCGAGTATTCGAGTATCCTTTCTGGAAACTAGTTCCCATCAGAAAAAGAATTATACGTCATCCGGCGGCACAGTTGGGCTTCGCCTGTGTAATAAATTGTGCAAGTACACTATCCCAATACCCCTGCGCCTGAAGAATCAAATCGGCCAGTTCACGTACAGCACCCTCGCCACCCCGTTTTTCAGTCACGATATTGGCATGAACGCGAATGTAATCGGGGGCATTGGCCACACTCGCCCCCAACCCCGCCGCCTGAATAGCGCCAAGATCCGGCAGGTCATCCCCGCAATAACCTATATGCACCAGAGGAAGCGAGCACTCCTTGGCGAGCTCCTTTAATGCAGCCAATTTGTCATTTCGGCCCTGAAAGAGCCGAGTGATACCCAATTCTCTGGCGCGCTGCTCGACCATGGGGGAGCGCCGCCCGGTAATAATGGCTACCTCAATACCATACTGCTGGAGGAGGCGAATGCCGAGACCATCCTGAACATTGAAGGATTTCTGTTCATGCATCAACGTCTCGTCTCCCGTACCCGTTGACGAAGTGTCATGGGACGGTAATGGCGCGGTGTAACTGATGGCACCGTCAGTCAATACACCGTCTACATCCAATACAAGCAGGCGTATACCCTGCATTCTTTCATTCAATGTAGGTGTTGTGTGTGAGAAAGAGGGCATGAGCGCGCGTCCTTGGAACGTATGATGAGAAGTGATGTGTGTTAAAAGACGGAGCGTACGCTTACAAAAAAACGCACGCCTGATAGCCGTTTAGCCCCTGCTGTGCAGGAAGGCCGATGGCTGGTCTACCTTGGCTATAGCAGCGCAGATGATGGTTGGGCCGATGCAAAATGGCAGGGCCGAGGCCAACAGGGACCAACATCACACTACATTTCGATTGAGAAGATCCTGCAACTTGAGTGCGCCCACAAGGCGCCCGTCATTATCAACGACGGCCAGTGCGGTAATGCGTCGTTGTTCCATGATCCGCAACGCCTCAGCCGCCAGCATTTTTGGGGGTACCGTGATTGGTGTGTGGCTCATGACATCCACAATCAAAGTAGTATCCAGCTCAAGGTTTCTGTCCAGCGTGCGTCGCAAATCGCCATCGGTATAAAGGCCCAGCAAATGCTGCGAGTCATCCACGATGGTGGAAAATCCCAGACCTTTGGTCGTGATTTCGAAGAGTGTCACGCGGACGGAGTCTTCTGGCGATACCTGAGGAATGGCATCCCCTTTGCGCATCACATCATTGACTGTCAGTAGAAGGCGTCGTCCAAGCATCCCACCGGGGTGAGACAATGCAAAATCCTGTGCGTTGAACCCACGTGCTTCCAACAAGGCTATGGCCAGTGCATCCCCCATGGCGAGTGCTGCGGTGGTGGACGCTGTGGGGGCCAGGTTCAGCGGGCACGCTTCTTTCCTGACTTTAACATCCAAAACAACATCAGCGTGCTTGGCCAACGTTGAATGAAGGCTGCCCGTCATTGCAATGATTTTGACGCCCTTGCGTTTCAGCATGGGTAGTAATGCTGTTATTTCAACAGTTTCCCCGGAGTGGGAAAGAGCCAATACCACGTCCTTGTCAGTGATCATGCCGAGATCACCATGGCTCGCTTCAGCAGGATGAAGAAAAAACGAGGGGCTACCCGTGCTTGCCAAAGTGGCCGAAAGCTTGCGCGCAATATGACCGGATTTGCCAATACCAGTGACAACCACACGACCATTGAATTCATCATCGGTCTGCTGAAGGATCAACTGGCATGCACGGGTAAATGCGCCATCCACACGAGGGATCAAAGCATCAATGGTATCGCGCTCAAGAGCCAGTGTTTGCCGCGCACTGCTACAGAAGTCGAAATCTAGTGGTTGATTCATGGAACGTGATTTTCTCCCGAGCGGTGCAAGTCATCAAGTAATAAGTGCTGTTGTATATTATGGGGAACAATTGTGGAATTTTGAGGCGGAAAAGTCATCCTTTATGAATGCCTATTATGAAAAATGATGGATTCGAACGGCATGCCATGTTTTCAATCAAACGCAATGTCTGGTTCTACCTCTTTCAGTTGCCTATGACTCATCACGCCAAATCTACAATATTGTGTTAAAATACATTGTTCGTTAACCTTTTAACTTTGTAGCACTATAAAAGGCCGTTGTTTTTGTCCTCCAGTTCCACTGGATGGGGCGATGGCATCCGCTTTGGTAGCTACACCTCTATCAAATTTGCGGGTTCTGCTGTTTCGGCAAAACCTGACCTAATGAATTGGGAGTGGCATGACGCGCCCAAACTTGATTGAAGTTGAGCAGCTCAGCTTTCACCGTGGTGCTCGCGCTATCTTCAAGAATATTTCCCTTGAAGCTGAGCGGGGTAAGGTGACGGCCATTATGGGGCCCAGTGGCACTGGCAAAACGACGCTGTTGAAGTTGATCAGCGGGCAGCTGGTACCTGATGCCGGTAGAGTGATGGTGGACGGTGAAAATGTCCATTCACTCTCGCGCAAGGCGTTGTTTACATTACGCCGGGACATGGGCATGTTGTTCCAGAGCGGTGCGCTTTTTACTGACCTTTCCGTGTATGAGAACGTCGCCTTTCCGCTACGGGTTCATACTCGTATGCCGGAG
>Ga0157360_1000260_pt1 | contig 21488 bp, 23 predicted proteins | sample AttlaeALBM1_FD_111483 | JGI IMG/M metagenome (GOLD analysis project Ga0157360, IMG submission 111483) | Fungus gardens microbial communities from leaf cutter ant in Ribeirão Preto, State of São Paulo, Brazil - Atta laevigata ALBM1 | ecosystem: Host-associated > Fungi > Mycelium > Unclassified ... | reverse complement strand
GAGCCCTATCTTCAGCTCTTCTAGCCTGACGTTCTTCTTCAACAGGATCCATTTCTCACAATTGTCTTACTGTTCACTTACAGCTACTCTAAGAAAAAAGGTATACTATTGCCCCTAAGAAGGAAACCCCTACTCTAAGCAGCTTCTTAATGAATAACCACCACTCCCTTGCATGTACCACTCACAATGGAGCGCAGCACAAAGTTTATAATAGAAGAGTTACTACCAAGCACCGCTCAAGGAAAAAGTCCTTCTGGGAGAGGAGACCTGAGCTTAGTCATACACTCCAAGCTCTACACCACAGTTGTAGAGTACTGTCCCCTTTACACCTAGGGCCTGGCTTCCAGTCAAGGTATAGAGAGTAGAGAGGTATAAGAGAGCAAAGAGAAGGGGAGGGGGAGGTGGGGAACAGTGGTTATGAGTTGAGAAAGCCAACTCGATGATGAGCTGGCATTGTTTGTACATATTATATTTCTTTTACACATCCATTTGGGTTAAATTATAAAAAGAAAAAGACATGTGGCCTTCATGGCACTCAATTGTGTCTCAGACATCAGTTGGCTATGCTTATTATGTGCTTCAATTTTACTCTCATTTCTTCGAGTTTTTAATGAATCTTTGTGAATTTAGAGAGAATTTAGCAAGCAAAGAGAGAGAATACTGACCAATGCTTGTAAAGCATTGGCTAAGCATTGGCTAAGCAGGGATCATCCCATGTCCTTCTCGTATACATACTAGATCATATATATATGTAAGAAACCCGTTAGTAGTCTTCTAACATCAGTCTGGTTATAAATATACCTTTTGTCTGAACACCAGGCATTAGGAACTCATTTTATAAGACTGACGTTTCATAACTCACTATCATGATACCTCAAGCAACCATCCTTCCAACCCAACCTACTCACTCAATAGAATGCACTCTCCAAGAATAAGAAAGAAGAAGTGACCGACTTAATTCAGGAGTTTGTTAAAGAAGTAAAGAAAGAACTGCAACCCAAAACAAGGCTTAAAGCAGAACCTCCCAAGGATTTTGAAGGAAACTCAGATGACGTAGCAAACTGGTGTAGAAGAATGATACTATACTTCAACAATCGGAACATTGACAGTAAATGGGAGAAAATTGAATTTGCCCTAAGCAAGATAACGGAAGAAAGAGAGAATCGAGCCCAGAAATAGGCTGATACAGCGATCAAAGCCTTTATCCCTTTTCAGATGGAACTAAGGAGATAGAGAGAAGATAACAAGAGTAAACCAGATAAAGAAAAAATACAACAATTTTCCAATAAACCACTATTCAACAACTGGAAAGAAATGGCTGGATACATGGCCGACTTCTTTATTACTAATGAATCAGTATCCAATGCAATTGAAAACCTGAAATGACTCAAACAAGGAAACCAAATGATCAAAGACTACTGGATAGATTTTTGTACATAGAAGGACCTGACCCAATACAACGAAATAGCATTGGTGGGGATTTTTCAAGATGGATTAAACAGAGGTTTAGCCAGGAAGCTAGTAGAAGTGGGACAGTTGAATAAAACAAGCTTACTGGATACCTGGTACTTCAAAGCAGTAGAATTTGAGAGAGCCAAGCAATTAATAGAAGAGATCTTTGGTTGGGAAAGACAATTTATTAATGGGAAAAAGGCAATGCAAGAGGAGGCTAAAAGAGAAAACAGGTCAACTCTGGTAGTTCTGAGGCAAGACCCTAATGCAATAGACATTGATATGATGAGGAAACAAGACATGTGCTTTAATTGTGGAGTTAAGGGTCATATCACTGCAAGGTGCCCAGAGCCAAAAAAAGAGAGGAAATTCTTTGGAAGGAGGATTGAATCAGGAAGATCAGTGGATAAGATGTCAGAAACAGAGTTGAGAGAATGGGTAAAGAAGCAGATAGAGGGTTTTGAAAAAGGCAGGGAATAAGCACCAACTCACCTACCCCTGTAATAGATTCGAAGATATGTTTATCTGACAAATTAATGAACGAATTTTTGAATCAATTTGGTGCTAGAAAATTCAAGACAACAAAAGAATATTCAGCAGAATGGATAGCAAAGAGATTAAGAGAGGATGACAAAGATACAGCAACAGATATCCTGAAGGTCTGGTCACACCAATCAAGAAGAGCAGAGTGCTCCAGGGAAAGAGTACAAGAACTCAATGAAATGACAAATGATGAAGTCCTAGTAACACTAAAGTCACTGGAGAACCCTTCAATTATCAAGAAACTAGGAGATAAACAACTTGATGTTAAGGTTAGGGTGACAACACAGGACACCATGAAATTGTTCTACAAAAAGGCCCTTATAGACTCAGGATATTCAAGCTTATACATCAGCAAAAGATTTGTTCAAGAGAATCAAATTAACACATACAAATTGCCATTTCCCATCACTTGTTATAATGCAGATGGGTCCACCAACCAATCAGGAAGTATCACAGAATATGTGGAAATGATCATGTCAATTGGAAATTACATTGAACGAATTCAATTCTCAGTAACCAATCTAGGAAAACATGACCTATTCCTAGGCTATGAATGGCTCCAAAAACATAACCCAACCATCAACTGGAGAGAGTCAAAGGTACTACTAGACAAATACCAGCATTGGTGCAGACGAGTTTTGGGAGATAGTGAACCAGAGAATACTGAAAAAGATACAGAGAATGATCCAAATGACTTAGAAGAAGAAGAAAAGTTATTGTTTATAAATTTGGAAGAAGAAGCATAAAGGAGGGAAGAGATAAATATCAGGAGAACACAGCAAAGCAATGGACAGTCCAAAGAAACAATCCCAAAGGAGTATTGGAGCTTCAAGGAAACAGTGTTCAACAAAGAAATGTTTGACAAACTACCCCCCAAAGACCTTGGGATCATGCAATTGAATTAATTCCAGAAGCAATGCTAAAGAATTGCAAAATATATTCACTTAGCCCCAGAGAACAAGAGGAGCTCGATAAATTCCTAGATAAACATCTAAAATCAGAACATATCAGACCTTCTAAATCCCTCTGTGCCGCTCCATTCTTTTTTGTGAAGAAAAAGGATAGATCCCTGCGACCTGTACAAGACTATAGGAGATTGAATAAAGTAACGATCAAGAACAAATACCCTTTACCATTAATCTAGGAGCTGATTGACAAGGTCAAAGAAGCATGCTACTTCACTAAACTTGACATTCAATGAGGTTACAACAACATAAGAATAAGAGATGGAAATGAATAGAAGGCTGTCTTTAAAACTAATCGAGGACTATTTGAGCCATTAGTGATGTACTTCAGGTTATGCAACTCTCCAGCAACCTTTCAATTGATGATGGATACTTTATTCCGAGACTTGATTAGTCAAGAGAAAATAGTTATATACATGGATAACATACTAATATTCTTCAAAACAATGAAAGAACATGTTGACATCGTAAAGAAGGTACTGAAAATCTTGAACAACAACAAACTCTTAGTCCAGACAAAGAAGTACTGATTCCACCAGACAAAGGTTGAATATCTAGGAGTTATCATCTCAAAAGATAGTGTCGAAGTTGATCCAATCAAAGTAAAGGAAGTTGTAGATTGGCCTGAACCCAAAGATAAGCAGGAAATCTACCAATTTTTGGGATTTTGCAACTTTTACCGACGATTCATCAGAGGATTTGCACAACTTGCCAAACCTTTAACAGAACTGACAGGGAAAAAGACTTGGAAGTAGAGTAAGGAAAAAAGAAGAGCATTTGCAAAGTTGAAAAAGTTCTTAACATCAACTCCAACACTCACAATCTCCAACCCAGAATGTAAATTGTGAATGGAGATCAATGCTTTAGGATATGCCATAAGAGGGATACTCACCCAACAACAACCAGATGAGTCATGGAAACCTATATTGTTCCTATCCCAAGCTCTAAATGAAATAGAGAGAAACTATGAGATCTATGATTGAGAATTATTGGCAATAATGATAGGAATCAGACATTGGAGACAATACCTTTTAGGAAGGAATGAATTCAAAGTGTAGACTGACTACAAAAACCTAGAATACTTTAGAAATCCCCAAAAATTGAATTGTCGCCAAGCTCACTGGCTAGCTGAATTACAAGATTACAACTTCAAACTGATTCACAAGCCAGGAAGCACAATAAAAAGGGCAGATACCCTGTCGCAGAGGCCAGATCATGACTCAGGAGGAAGTGACAACAACGAAAATACCTTACTAAAGGAAGAAAGATTTAGATCTGTAACAATAAATGAGGGAGAGTTTTGAAAGAAAATAGAAAAGGCAGAAGAATTTGTAAAAGAAGAAATAAAAGTGGCAATGGATGAAAAAAAGGAGGGCTGAAAAAGAAAAGGAAAAGTTTTTATATGGAAAAAAAGGATATATGTGCCTGACTCAGCAACTCTTTGTGAAGAAATCCTACAACAACATCATAACTATGAGTTGGCAGGCCACCCAGGATATACTAAAATACACAAGCTCGTAACATAAAATTATTGGTGGCCCCGATTGATGAACAACATCAAATGATATGTAGCAGGGTATGAACGTTATCAAGCTAATAAACCTAACAGACAGAAAAGAACAAATACCCTATATCCAAATGAAATACCATCAGACCCATGGGACATCATCAGCATCGACCTGATAGGACCCTTACCGATATCATCAGAATACAATGGAATTCTAGTTGTGGTTGACAAGTTCTCCAAAATAGCTCAATACTTACTAATTAACATGGGAATTTTATCTAGAGGAGTAGCACAAATCCTATAGAACTGAGTATTCAAAGATGTTGGATTACCTAGAAAGATCATCAGTGACAGAGGTCCACAATTTGTATTTAATTTCATGAAGAAATTATGCTCTAGATTAAAAATCAAACAAAACCCCTCTACAGCTTACCATCCTCAAACTGACGGCCAAACCAAACGAGTTAACCAAGAAGTGAAACAATATTTGTGCCTATATGTCAGCTATCAGCAGGACGATTGGTCAGAATATTTACCTTTGGCCAAATTCGCACACAACAACTGAAGCCATTCAAGTATAGGCTTATCTCCCTTCTTTATTAACCTAAGGAGACACCCAAACACTGAAAAAGAGGTCAGAGGGACAAAAGAAAAGGTTCCATCAGTAGATGAATTCCTAGAAGGGATGAGTCAGGTGAGGAAAGGGATAGAACTAGCTCTGAAAAGGACAAACAAAACCATGAAGCAGAAATTCAACACCTACAAGAGAGACAAGCATAAATTTGGAATAGAAGATTTAGTGTAGATAGATGGAACCTACTATAATACTGATTGCCCTTTCCAAAAATTATCCTTCAAATGAGCAGGCCCCTTCCCAATCATCAAGAAGATTGGTGATGTAGTATACAAACTCAAAATTCCAGTAACTTGGAAAAACATTCACCCGATAATTAACAAAGCATTTCTCAAACCATATATTCAACCTGTATTCCAACAACAACGAGAACATGGATTCTTGATAGAGAGGTAAAAGACTCCAGTATCTAGTCAAATGGAGGGGACAGTCCTGGGAAGAATAGACTTGGGAAGATTATACCAATATCCTACAGAGAACCCAATGAATGTGTTCTAAATTTCACGAAGACCATCCAAATGTCCCCCAAATGCCTACTATTTGAATTCCTCCAAAAATCCACAGCAAAATCACGAGGACATGATCCTAAAAAGGAGAATAATGTTATAAACCCATCTCATAACTGCCACAATCCTGTCCTGTGCTGCCTAAAGTAGTATCATATATATATGTAGAAAACCCGTTAGTAGTCTTCCAACATCAGTCTGGTTATAAATATACCTTTTGTCTAAACACCAGGTATTAGGAACTCATAACACAGAGTCCTGGACTTTGCCAAGTACTTGAAAAGTGTAAATAGATAACTGTTACAATCCCTTCTCAAACTTGGTGCTCGAGTTAAGAAAGTAATATATTTAACCAGAACAAAGCTAAGGTCCTCGCTATCCTACTAATCACTATATATACTATGTCTAGCCTGTGCCTTCCTTAATGTATTATGTCATCTCTCTATCATAGGCACATCATATCTCGTTATAGACATAAAGTGAACTCATTACATTACCTTCCTCCTAAGATCATGTTCTTGTGATATCAGCATAAGTCTTTGTAGATAATTAGATGATAGGAACTCAGGGTGCATCTGGGTGTTTTTGATGGAACTCTCTACACAATCTTGGGGCTCCCTTGATCACTTTATTCCCAAGTTTTCTCTTCAAGTGGTTGTCCTTTCCACTTGATAAGATATTATAACCTGTTTTCTCTCCATCTAGAGTCAAGTATTTCTTCAACTTCTTGTATGTTGGTCTGGTTTGTGGGAGTAGTAATTCTGTTATCAGACCTTTGTAATTGTTGTTCGAATGTGGGTTTAACATAAGATGTTAGGTATGACTCATTGATGACAGAATGAATGGACTTCCAAGTAGAGGGAATCTTGAGTTCATATACTACTTTGCTGATTTTTTATATTATTAGGAATGGTCCCAATTATTTGGTCAATAGTTTCTTTGAGGGTTAATCTATACTGTAGTGTGCTGCATCCACCCATACTAAGTCTCTATTCAATTGTTCAACTTCAGGTTTCTTCTTAGCATCCCACTTCCTTTTCATCATCTTGTTTGTTTTCTTTAAAGCAACCTCTACCTCACTTCTAATTTCTTGGATCGTTTTGAGAAATTGTTCTGTTTGTAGAGAATTTTCTGTTACCTTACTCACTTCTCTTCTAGTATTTGGGTGATGACCTAGGTTGACCATAAAGAAAGATTGTTCCATACTAGAATGAATTTAATTATTGTAGGAGAATTCTGTAATTGATAACCATTCTGCCTAGTTGTTTTGTCTGTAGTTGCAGTAAAGTCAGAGATATTGTTCAAGTTCTTGATTAACTCATTCTGTTTGACCATTGGTCTGAGAATGGTAGATGGTTGAAGGATTTCTCTCTATTTCAAGTCATGAACACAATTCCTTCATGAATCTTAACACAAACTGTGACCCTTGATCACTGGTGACCTTTTAGAAAATCCCTATATCCTTGAAGACTTGATCCCAAGACATCTTACCTATTCCTTGAGCTAAGATGTTTATGTTATTTAGAAAATTGATCTACTATTACCAATATACTATTATGTCCTACCAATTCTGGTAGGGGTCCTATTAAGTCAATATTGATGACTTTCCAAGAGTTTTGCAATATCTTGTTAGGGTAAAGAGGATTTTTCTTGGGTTGTTGATTCAGCTTGTTTACTTAACACTTTTTATATTCTGCGACATATTTTTTAATGTTTTCTAGTATTCGAGGCCACCAATAGTTTCTTGTTATCAGTTCGTGTGTTTTGGTATATCCTAGATATCTGGCTAGTTCTGAGTCATTATCATATTCTGGAAATTTAACAATTATGTAATTTATTTCTTTTAATAATTCTCCTAAAATTAATAATAGTAGGATAGCATAGTAAACTACTCTCCTCCTATTCCAGACTTCCTATAAGTACTGAGTAGTTATAGTGTAATTCTTTAGTCTATAAATTAATGTCAACTGGTCCTAATCCTATCTCTGTCTACTCTGTTCCTATTTTACCTCCCAAGGACCTTGTAAGAGAACCCCTCACACACAACTCTGGAGTGCCTCCCATTGCCTCCCAACACAATTTCATTGTACAGCCCCTGGTTACCAAAAAATGGAATGCAAGGATATTTTAGTATATATATTGTAAATTATTCCCTCCAGGAACCTCATTTAATTCTCTGAGAAATCTCCTGAAGATAAGTTGTAGCATATTCCATAGTGTAATTTAACTAAGGAATCTCCTGGAGTACTCTACTCCAGTCGCTCTCACAGCAGAATTAGATCTCATTACCAGAGCCTTATGGATTCTCAGTGGACAGCCGCCCTCCGGTCACCCTCTGCTGACAAACTCTGACCCTTTGATTACTCCGCTCCAAGAACAATGTTGTTGCCTACAGACATCCCCCCCAGGCATAGCCAATACCTTAGGCTACCTACAGCATCATCTCCAGGAGCTGACAGAACGACAGAATGCTTTGGAACATGCTATAAACACCACTCTTGTAGCCCTGACCACTCAATTACAACAAATCACCCAACTTATGACCAGCTCCACTCCTGCGCCAACCATCACTCCGTTTCCAATACCTATATCTCCTCCTCTGGTTAGACCTTCCTTCCCTGCTTCAGCCACTTCGTCTAAACAACGAACAAGGCCAAAACTCCCCTCTCCCCTAGACTTCTCTGGCAAATGGAGCTCCAGACAAGCCTTCCTCAACTCCTGCACACTGTATTTGTGCCTAGCCCCGGAGCAGTTCACCTGCAACAAGGAAAAAATCTTCTGGACCCTCGCCTTCTTCAAGGATAAACGTGCTGCAAAGTGGTCCGAGAACCTCTTTCACCAGGAAATGGACACTGGCATTTTCCCAATTCAATCCTGGACTGACTTTAAACAACAATTCCAGAGTCAATTCTTTTCGGTCAACACAAAAGCAGACGCCATTAACACTTTGGAGAGGTCTTTGTACTATCAAGGAAACTAGACAGTGAATGATTACTTAGACAGTTTCCTGATCTTAGCCTCGGATGCCAGATACACAGACCTCCAGACCTTGGTGGTCAAATTCTGCTGCAGACTCAAATTGAATATCCAAAGTCAGATCGCCACCATGTTCTTCAGACGACTTGCAGACACTGATCTAGAGGCCTGGTACACAGCAGCCCAGAGAATCGACCAAACACAGTTGGCAAATGAAACGTTCCAATCTATGCTCCAGTCGACGACCGTGACCCCTGTATGCTCCACCCCTACTCGACCAACCCCTTTCTTTGTATTCTGCTCTCCTCCAGCAGCTCTGCCTTCTATTCTGCCAAGACTCCCTCTGCCTCCGCCTGCACCATCCAGAGGAATACCCATAGACATAGACGCAGTCCAGAAAACGTGCTCTTTACCTCCATGAGGTTGCTATCGGTGTGGAAAGGCCAACCATCTTGTGAAGGACTGCCTCCACTGTTTGGATGTCCAGAGGTTAACTGCAGAGCAAAGGGAGGAATTGATTGAAGATTTAATAGCCCTGAAGGATGCAGTAAAAGAAGAAGAGGTTTGCTCAGCCCCAGAGGAGGATTTTGCTTAGCACAGCCAGCAAAAAGTGCACCCTGGTCGCTGCTAGTTAATAGGTTCGCTGTATTAGACATAGAAAAGGTCAATACAGACATATGTGAGTCTATAGATGCACCCTCCCTCTTCTCCTCTGCTCCAGACAGGACAACGCAACCCCAGAAGCCAAAATGGGAAAAGAGATTACCCAAACGACTCTCTGTCAATACTCTCGATGCCTGTGGAACGTCAATCATCCTCCCAATAAAAGTCAGCACCACAGACACCAGCGAGGTGCATTCCGTCAAGGTGCTTTTGGACTCCAGTGTTACGAACAACTTCATAGATCAAGACTTTGTCTGTATAAAGGGTATTAACACCCAGAGCATCTCTTGCCCCATACTGGTATACAACGTAAACGGCTTCCCCAACAAGGCAGGTCAGATCTCCAAAGTGGTAGACGTAGTTCTCCATTACAAAACCCACTCTGAAAGGACGCTCCTCGCTGTCTCCAGCCTCAGAAGGCAAAACATAATCCTTGGTTATACCTGGCTCAAGGACCACAACCCAGAGGTCAATTGGCAAACCAGAGAAGTATAGATGAACCAATGCCCTCCTCGATGCAAAGGATGCTGTGTGATACGAAAGGAACAAGTATTGTAGAAGAGGATGGAAACTAGAGCCCTCAACGTCTGCCAGTCTGGACCCCCTCTAGAGTATGCAAAAGACTCAGAAGAGGACGAGACCCCCATTTGGATGTGTGAAGCTGAATACGAGCAAGGGGACCAACTCTTCATGACTAAAATCCTTCTGGAGTCCATGGCAGAAGACCTACGTACTGCCTCTATGACCTCCTAGAAACTTGCAGAAGGAGCCTGTCGATCTGCAGAGGCACATAAAGAACCTTTCATTCCACCCGACTGCATCAGAGGATTCGAGTCCATATTTGCCAAGGAAGACTTCGACATCCTCCTAGAGCACAGGCAATGGGACTATACTATCAAACTCATTCTGGGTTTGGAGCCTAAGTCGTTAAAGGTCTACCCTCTGTCTCTAGTGGAACAAAGAGAGTTGGACATCTTTCTAGAGGAGAATCTGTGCACCAGATGAATTTGCCTCTCTAAATCCCCCATGGTAGCTCTAGTGTTCTTTATCAAGAAGAAGGATGGCTCACTCCAGTTGGTTCAAGACTATCGTGCACTTAACTCCATGACGGTCAAAAACAAGTACCCCCTTCCACTGATCTCCGAACTCGTATCCTAACTCTGCAGAGCCAGATACTTCACCAAGCTAGACATCCGTTGGGGTTTCAACAACGTTCACATTAAGCCCAGAGACGAGTGGAAGGTGGCCTTCCAAACCAATCGAGGCCTATTTGAACCCTTGGTAATGTTCTTTGGAATGACTAACAGTCCAGCCAACTTCCAAACCATGATGAATGACATCTTCTGGAACCTCATAGTGGAAGGTATCGTGGTGGTCTATCTGGACAACATCCTGATCTTTACCAAGATAAAGGAAGAGCACGCGCAAGCAGTTCGATGGGGGTTACAAGTCTTGAAGGAGAACAAACTCTTCCTCTGCCTGGAGAAGTGTGAGTTCTACAAGCAACAGATAGAGTACTTGGGTCTGGTCATCTCAGAGAATGAAGTCTCCATGGATCTAGTCAAAGTTACAGGAGTCTGAAAATGGCCTACTCCAGAGAACAAGACGGACGTTCAGGCTTTCCTAGACTTCGTGAATTTCTACTGGAGGTTCATTCAGGACTTTTCCACCAAAGCTCGACCCCTCTTCGACCTAACACGCTCTGAACAAGTCTGGACGTAAAGCAAAAAGGAACAGATGGCCTTCGAAGACCTCAAAACAGCGGTAACCACTGCTCTGGTATTAGTGTCTCCTTAGGAATTGGACCCCTTCTAGATCAAAGCAGATAGCTCAGACTTCGCTACAGGGGCAGTCTTGTCTCAGCAGTCAACAACAAACGGAAAATGGCACCCCATAGCATTCTATAGTAAGTTCTTATCCTCCGTGGAGTGGAATTATGAAATCCACAACAAGAAAATGCTGGCCATTATCTGTGCGTTAAAAGAGTGGAGACACTTTTTGGAAGGAGTGACTTATCTGGTGGAAATCTAGACTGACCACAAGAACCTTGAGTATTTCATGACAGCCAAGAAACTTAACCATCGTCAAGCTCGTTGGTTCTTGCATCTGGCTAGATTTGACTTCTTATTTCATCACTGCCCCAGACGCACTATGGGCAAACCAGACGCACTGTCAAAAAGAGCTGATCATGGAAATGGAGCCTCCTACAATGAAAACATTGTCCTCCTTTAACTGGAGTTCCTTGCAGTGCATGCCCTGGAAGGAATGGAACTGATAGGCATGGAACAGAAGATCTTGTCTGATATATGCAAAGGAAACTGGAACAGAGACCAAGAGGAACCCATTGCTAAGACAGCACGAGAGCTCCGATGCTCCGCTAACGGGACAGTGTGCTCCTCGGAGTGGTCAAACATAGATGACCTGCTCTGGTTCTGAGGGAAGATATACGTACTTCAAAGTTCGGACCTACGCAGACAGATCGTAGCCCTTTGCCATGACACCCACATCGCAGGTCACCCTGGATGCTGAAAGACACTAGAACTGGTGTCCCGGAACTACTGGTGACCTCAGATGTCTAGGTATATTGGCCAGTATATAAGTACCTATGATCTGCCTTTGGACGAAACTCTAGCAATACTCTCCAGTTGGCGAGCTTCAACTACTCTCCGTTCCAGACGCACAGTGGGATATGCTCAGTATCAATTTCATGGTCGAACTCCCGGAGTTTTCCAGACACGACGCCATCATGACTGTCGTAGATTCTGTTTCCAAGAGAGTACACTTCGTTCTAATGCACACAACGGTCATAGCAGAAGGAGCAGCCAGACTCTTTCTTCACCACGTCTGGAAGCTCTACGGCCTCCTGAAACGTGTTATCTCTGACCGCGGACCCCAATTTGTAGCTTCATTCACTAAGGAACTGTACAGGTTACTAGGTATACGACTATCCTCCTCCACAGCTTAGCACCCCCAGACAAATAGACAAATAGAACGTGTCAACCAGGAGCTCGACTAGTTCCTCCACTTATTCATCAATGAACGGCAGAATGACTGGTACAATCTCCTACCAATCACAGAGTTCCAGCACAACAATCATGTCCACTCTATGATGTAGCAACCTCTGTTCCTACTAGACACTAGACAAATTCTCCATATGGGCTTTGAGCCAAGCCAAGTCCTCTCTGGACTAGAGATGGTCAATGAATTCACGGAGAGGATAAAATCCGCCACTGAAGAGGCTAAAGCAGTGATCTATAAAGCACAGAAAGACATAATGCAGTACTACAATTGAAAGAGGACTTCAGCCCCCGTGTACAAACCAGAAGACCAAGTATACTTAGACGCGTTAGACATTAAAACGACACGTCCGTCTCCAAAGTTGTCACATTACAGACTAGGACCCTTTGAAATAGAACGCCAAGTGGGACTGTTAGCCTACTATCTCAAGTTACCTCACGGAATGAGGCAGTTGCATCCAGTGTTCAACGTCGTAAAGTTGTCCACTGCTCTGGAAGATCTGATCCTAGAGAGGAAACTGCAAGCTCCGCCGCCACCTATTATTGTCGACGGAGAAGAAGAATGAGAAGTGGAAGAGATATTAGATAGTCACTGGCACTGGAGAAGGTTCCAGTTCCTGGTCAAGTGGAAGGGTTTTAGCAGAGAACACAACTCTTGGGAAGTAGCCTCCAATGTCAAGGCACTAGACCTCGTTGCGGAGTACTATTGGAAACATCCAGCCACCCCAAGATACATCCGCTAGACAAACTTTAATGCCATTTTCAATCCCAGAACCATTGCTTTGAGACGCAGCAACCTTAGAGGGGGGGTAAATGTAAGGGGACCCCTTACACACAACTTTAGAGCACCTCCCGTTGCCTCCCAACACAATTTCATTGTACAGCCCCTGGTTACCAAAGAATGGAATGCAAGGACATTTTAGTATATATATTGTAGATTATTCCCTCCAGGAACCTCATCTAATTCTCTGAGGAATCTCCTGAAGGTAAGTTGTAACATATTCCATAGTGTAATTTAACTGAGGAATCTCCTAGAGTGCTCTACTCCAGTTGCTCTCACAGACCTCTTTCTAATGACTTCTCTTAACTCCAAAATATATGACTACTTCACAACTGGAGACCAGGGCGCAACACATAAGTTGAAGCCAAGGTCGTTCATTAAAGTCGTACTTCACTCCAACGTCATTTCTCTCTGCCAGAGTCTTCTCTTGGGGTTCTTCCCTTATCATTAAGTACTATCTATTCTCCAAAGTAGTACAGTACACCGTTCTAGAGCATAATTCTATTTATAACTTTGCTTCTCCATTCTCTACCATTCCGTCCTTAACAGAATTTACAAACTCACACCAGTTTCTATTATGTTCTCTTCTAATATCTTGCCAGTCTGCAGCTTTCTCTTCTGGGAGTAACTCTATTCCTCTTGCTGACTGAACTATCGGTCATTTCACTTCTGGCCTCCCAAGGAGGTCGAGACATCTCTACTCAGGGACATCTCACACTCTGGTACACTCCCAGTTATCCCCACCTCCAGTGGAGCCTTCAAAATTCCATGATATGGACCCTGTTACTATTTCTTATGTTGATGACAACCCAGACTGGGTCAACACTCCTATTCTTGCTCCTACTTTTGTGTTCCAAACTTCACCTCCTGTTGCTGACCATAACCCCATTAACAATCAGTTAGCTGAGGCTTTCCGACAATTATCAGAAAACCTTAACAGAGGATCAGCACCAAAGCCTCACCAATCAAAGGCCTGTATTCTAGACATCTTCAACGGTTCTGACTCTCACAAGCTTAGCCACTTCCTATTTCAGTACCAATTCTATTTCTGTACCAACCCTTTACAATTTCCTACCAATAAAGAGAAAATTAATTTCATGATAACCTACCTCTCCAGTGTAACACAAGATTGGTTCAAAGTCACACTACAACAGGAAGACCTCAGCTACACATAACCCTGGCTTTCCATTTGGCATCTTTTTCTAAACGAACTCCAGGTCCATTTCAGACTCTTGGACCCAGTAGGGAACGCTGTCAATCTCATCAACAATCTCCATATGAAGCCAGGAAATAAGATTGCCATTTACAATGTGGAATTTATGCGGTATGTAGCACAGTTGAACTAGGATAATACAGTTCTATACCATTGTTTCTATTAGGAATTGTCAAATCGCCTCCAGAATCTGATAGCAAACAGGGAACAGGGAAAACCCACTTCCTTCCATGCCATGTACCAACTAGTAATCACCTTCAACAATCGCTACTGGAAATGAAACTGTGAACGAGATCATCTCTGGAACACGGAGAAGAAGGCAGCAGACAGCCACTACTAAAAACAAGGGAAAATGGCTCAGTACTCCACCTCCTCGAAAAGCTCTACTCCATCTCATCCTCAGTCATCTACAAATCTGCCACAGACTGTACCCTCTCAGAATTCTCTAAAACCCCCTAGATCATTATCTTTCATTACTAAATCGCTATCTCTATCTACTCCACATGTTAACCTCTCCAACAAACTAGGCAGAGATGGTAAATTAAACAGTAATGAGTGCAAATGCCGTATCAACAATAACCTCTGTCTTTATTGTGGATTGAAGGACCACAAGGTAGATGGATGCCCTAGGAAACAACCAGTAAGGGCATGATTAACTACTCTGGAGGAACAAGAGACTCCACTTTCCAAGAATCTCTTGGAAAACTAGAGCATAGCTCCTAAGACTCAGCACAAACTGGGAGTCATGTTGAACTCATTTATGCAACTATAAGTCCAATGCGTCTCAATGCATCTCAATGTGTCTACTCTTTCTGATCCAAATTCCCTTTGTATACCTCTTGTTTCTCTACTGGTGTGTGCTTCGGACCATCTCCAGCCTATACCCATCCGAATGCTGGTAGACTCTAGATCTACACACTGTTTTTTGGACTCTGCTTTTGCTCATGGATATTCTCTGCCTACTACTCTTACTCTGCCTGTGGAACTATGCCTGTTTAATAGAACCTCAAATAATATTATCTCTGAGGTAGTATCGTTGCCTGTAAAATTCCCCTCTGATGAATACATGACTCTTGACTTCTATGTCACTCTGCTTGATTCTTGTTGTTTTCTGGTACTAGGTCACTCTTGGCTCACCTACTATAATCTATTGATTGACTGGGTTTCCAGATCAATATCTTTTCGACCACCATCTTTACTTCAAAGTCTGGCTTCTGTTTCTCCTGTTGAAATTTTGGTAAATCCTCTGTTCTCTCTAGCAGAAACCCCTCTGCAGTTCACCCCATCTAAGATGTTCCTGTTTAACCCCAAGCGACCTCATATCACAATTATCAGTGCGCTAGTCCTACTCCAGGCCTCACGCCTATTAGGCTCAACAACATTTTCCCTCCAATTCCATTCCACAATGCAGGCCAAATCCACCATCATCTCTGAAAAAATCGACCTCTCTTCTGTCCTAGAGGAATACCACGAGTATGCCAATGTTTTTAGCAAGTCCAAAGCAGAGACACTTGCTCCCCACCATCTTTACAACCTTCAGATTAATCTAGAAAAAGATTTCCATTCTTTAGTAGGAACCATCTACTCCTTATCCAAATTCGAACAGGAAACATTAAAAAAATTCATTGATGAGAACTTGACTAATGGATTCATCTGCTCGACGTCTTCTCCTTATGGAGTGCCAGTCCTGTTTATAGAGAAGAAAGATGGGTCCTTTCAGCTCTGTGTAGATTTCCATAGACTTAACAGAATTACAAAAAAGGACCAATACCTACTTCCTCTTATCTCCAACCTCTTGGATTTCCTCTGCAAGGCTCATATTTACACCAAGATCAATCTCCAACATGCATACCATTTGGTCTACATTACCAAAGGGGATGAATGGAAAACCACCTTCCAAACTCACTATGAAGCTTTCAAATAGTCAGTAATACCATTCGAACTAACTAACACTCCAGTTGCCTTTCAATGCTTCATGAACAACATATTCTCCAACTTCCTAGATGTATGCATAGTAGTCTACTTGGACAATATCCTGATCTACTCTGATGATATCACGCAACACTGGAGCCACATCAAAGAGGTATTAAAAAAACTCTGAAAAGCAAAATTGTACGCAAAGGCAGAAAAATACAAATTCCATTCAGATTCCATGGAATACCTAGGCTATGTTCTATCACCATCTGGCTTGACTATGTCTGATGCTAAAGTGAAGACCATTCAAGAGTGGCCAGAACCAAAGAAAATAAAGAATATCCAATTCTTCCTAGGATTCGTTAACTTCTACAGACGTTTCATTTTTAATTATTTAAACATAGTCATTCCGCTCACTCGTCTTACTAGAAAGAACACTCCATGGAATTTCAACAACAAATGTAGGATGGTATTTAATACTCTGAAACAAGCCTTTATCTCGCTTCTATTCTTATATATTGGATTCCGGACGTACAACTCGTTGTAGAAACTGATACCTTAGACTATGCTCTTGCTGCTATTCTTTTCATTATGACTAAAGATAATGAGATCCACCTTATAGCCTTCTATTCCTGGACTTTCTCCACTCCAGAGCTCAACTATGACATTCACGATAAAGAATTACTTGCAATATTCAAAGCTTTTAAAATTTGGCAACACTATTTGGAAGGTTCTACTTCACCAATTGATGTTGTGATAGATCACAAGAACTTGGAATATTTCTCGATGACCAAGATTCTAACATGCTGACAAGCAAGATGATCAGAATACCTCTCCTAATTCAACCTTGTAATTCGTTTCCATCCTAGACGTCTTGGTACCAAACTGGATGTACTCACTAGATGATGGAATGTCTACCCAAAAGGGAGAGATAACAACTATACTTCAGTGAACCCTCATAACTTCTGTCCAGTCTTTACTCATGAACAAATTGCAGCATCTCTCCGAGCAACCATCCTCATCACTCCAATACTTTGTGCAGCCACAATATTGGATCAAAACCAACTCCACTCCAATATTCTGGCAACACTTCCCTCTGACTCTTTCATCTCCAACCATTTACTCCATTTGGAAGGACATTAGTCGAAAGATAATGCAGAGTATCTCAGACTCAATAACAGAATGTACGTTCTGAATAACACCAACTTACACCTCTGAGTTCTCCAGTATTATCATAACCATATTTTAGCAGGACATCTAGACCAAAATAAAACACTGGAACTTGTACGGAGACACTATACCTGGCCAAACATCTGCAATGACATACAAAAGTTCTGTAAGTCTTGTGTTACCTATACGAGATTCAAACCACAGCATCACAAACCATATAGATCTCTCCAACAACTTTCTATTCCAGAATGCCTATAAAATTCAATTTCTATGAACTTTATTGAGAAACTCCTTTTCTCCTCTAGTTTCGACACCATCTTGGTTATAGTGGATCGCCTGTCAAAACAAGCCATATTTATTCCCACTCATGACACCATCACTTCAGTGGAACTAGCACACCTTTTTGTTATCCATGTCTTTTCAAAACACAAAGTTCCATCTCATGTTATGTCCGACCACAGCTCTAAGTTTGTCTCTCACTTTTTCCACTCCCTAGGTACCGCCCTAGATATGAGACTTCACTTTACCAGTGGATACTATCTGGAGGCAAACGGTCAAGCAGAACAAACCAACCAGACATTAGAACAGTATCTCCATGTATATTGCAACTACCAACAGGACAACTGGTCAGAACTGTTACTCCTAACTGAGTTTGCTTACAACAATGCTCCTAGTACTACCACTAGTGTCTCTCCATTCTTCACCAACAAAGGGTACTACCCTAACCTCATTGTATATTCAGAGCGAGATATAGCTTCCTCTTGTGCCTGTGACTTCATAGTTGATCTTGACGAACTACAAGACATACTCAAAGAGGAAATCACCAAAGCCCAAAGGCAATATCAACCCTCAGCCAACTCTTGTCGACAATAACCACCAGACTTCCAAGTCAGACAATTAGTATTCGTCAGATCGCAGTATTTCTGAACGACTCACCCGTTGAAGAAACTCTCTGAAAAGTATCTCAGATCATATGAAATAATTGCTTAGTCCAGTCCACAGTCATTCACACTTCGTCTCCCGGACACCATGAGAGCTGTTCACTCTGTGTTCTCTGTCTCTATACTCAAACCAGCTACACCCAACACCTTTCTGCAGCATTCCGAACCTCCTCCAGCACCTGTAATCATTAACGGAGAACCAGAATATGAAATCTCCAAAATAGTCAACTCCAAAATTGACTGCTGGAGGGCATGCAAGCTGCTTTACAAGGTTATATGGCTGGGATATGAAAATACCAACAATGACTCTGAGTAGTTACCAGTGACGGAACTGGAACATACCAAAGAATTAGTGAACAATTTTCATCTCAAGTATTTCTCTAAACTGGGACCATTACAACCCTGAAATGCCTTCATTCTATTTTCTTGACTTTGTTTCTCTACATTTACTCCAGTTCAAAAAAAAAAAATAAATAAGTACTTATACACATTTCAGAGTGTAGTTTCCTTTGCACTGAATTGCTTACTTGTATTCCACTCTGCAGTTTCCGTTGCAATCTGATACTTATATTCAGAAGCAGTCTCCGTTGCAAAAAAATTTGTGCACTTGTATTCCTCCACAGTTTTCCCTTGCGGTAGTCAAATGCTTGTATTCTTGCTTCCTCAATTGTCATCACTCACATCCATTTTCTACCCATAGACAAAAAATAATATTCAAGAAAAAAGAAATTACAAAATTTCAGTGACAACAGAATACACGACCGGAGAGAAACTACTACTTCCTTCTTCCACACCTTCCATTCCATTTTCCTCCTCCTGCCCTCTGACTTCTTTTTCCTCCTTCGCTCCGTCTATCCTCTCCTCCTTCTGCTTTCCCTTCTCCTTACTCCCTTGTACCTTTGTCTTCTTTCCCTCAGACTCTGGCCACGACAATAGTTCTTTTTTGGAATCCTGGCCCTTTATGCTAGCTAATTTCTCTAGAGCTACCACAATCCTCCAGACGTCCTTCCTCAATCTCTGCAACTTACTCAGATCCTCCAACTTCCTTGAAACCTCTGCCTTCTACTTCGTGTCTGTTTATTACTTTGTCTTTTTCGCTCTTGATCTCTGGACAGCTTCTGCCCTGGCCTTTGCACGTACTTTATCCACATCAAAAGGCTTACAAGTAGCCTTAGTCTTGGCACAGGGAGCACAAGACATTGCATGACTATTAAACTTAGTAAAGTAACAAAAGAGGGGTGGAAAACTTACAGCAAATTTTGGAGAATACAAAGTATTTCAAAGTCCACACACCTCTCGTATGAATTTCCTCCACTAACAACTAATGTTCCCATTTTCCTTGCCAACTTCTTATGTCATTGACAGGCCTCCAGAGTTTCCTTGGGCAAATAACGGACACATTACCTCTTGGTCAGAGGTAGGAGATCGATGAGGTTTATCTTTTTATTGGAAGGAGAAAATAAAGACAGTAAGAAGGTTTTTGCCCAATTTTTGCGTTGCTGTTGTTCCACAGCAGCGATGTAATCTACCTCTAAATGGTGTGTCAGGTCTCTCTGGTATTCTACCACTATCTTCCATGCCTCTTCTTCCTCTGCCTTCCTTCACAACTCTTCTTTCTTTGCTTTCCTGTATGTTTCTTTTTCCAATTTTCTCCACTTCGCTAACTTTGTCTCTCTTCAGGCTTGACGGTTGAAGCATTCTTTTTCTTTCTGCTCTTAGAGCAGAGCCTCTATCTCAGCACGTCTTCTGGCTAATTTAGCCTTATAGCGCTCATTGTCAGAGTCAGATAGGTTAGCAATTGAGAACATGGTGGTAAAGTTTCAGGTTGAAAGTCTGCAGAGAAGGATTTTTAAAACTGAAGTCAGGTGATATTTAAATTGCTTATGTATAAAAGCTTCGAGGGCTCAGCCTTAAAGAGAAGGTACTGTTATATTCCAGAAATTTGATAATTATATAATTTATTTCTCCTAATAATTCTCCTAAAATTAATAATAGTAGGATAGCGTAGTAGACTACTCTTCTCTTATTCCGGACTTCCTATAAGTACCGAGTAGTTATAGTCCATTTCCTTAGTCTGTAAATTAACGTCAACTGGTCCTAATCCTATCCCTGTCTACTCTGTTCCTATTTTACCTCCCAAGGACCTCTTTCTGACGACTTCTCTCAACTCCGAAATACATAACTACTTCACGACCAGAGACCAGGGCACAATATATAAGTTGAAGCCAAGGTTGTTCATTAAAGTCATACTCCACTCCACCAGAGTCTTCTCTTGGGGTTCCTCTCTCATTGTTAAGTACTATCTATTCTCTAAAGTAGTACAGTACACTGTTCTAGAGCACAATTCTATTTATAACTTTGCTCCTCTATTCTGTGCTATTCTGTCCTTGATAGTCATGATATTTTGTGATGATTTCTTCTCGAAGTGTAACTGAGTCTGGAACATAAATCCTTTTTTTTTCAAAATATCTTTTTCTTTTCATATCTCTAGCCTTCTTCTTGTTATTCTACTATTGCTTTCACTTCTTCTTCTGTAAACTCCTCTGCTTCTTTTATCTCTCTCCAAAACTTGCCTTCTTGATATTACACTTCTGAACCATTTTTCTTTTAGTAATGTTTGGTTTTCATTGTCATCCTTTTCTTGGGTATGGTTTGGTCTTCAAGACAATGCATCTACTTTTTTCTGAAAGTTACTAAGTTTGTGTACTAGTTGAAAGTTGTACTCCTGTAGTTTTGTCACCCATTGAGCTTGTTAACAATTGAACTTGTGAGGTTTTTTGAAATATCCTAGATTCTTATGATTAGTTCATATTTCAAACTGATTGCTTCCTATTAGATATTGTCATCATTGTCATCCTTTCTTTCCCTCTAACCACCACCATGGTTAAAACTTATATTCAGAATAAATCATCTGCTACCAATGCTCGTCCCCCTAGCCCCTAGGCTACTCCTACTAGTGTTGGTGAGTCTCTAGACTCACTCAACCTTATTTTTCGTGCCAGCTCTAGGGCTGGTAAACGCGTTCATCCCAGAAAACGCTCTCGTGCTCGTCGCACTGTCAGACGCTCCTCTAGGAGTGTCTTAGCTGCTGAGGACTCTAGGAAAGCATCTCCTGAGCCCTCTTCTTCCTCTGAGAAGGAGGAAAGTGAAGAGGAGGAGGTCAGTCCTGGCCCCAGGACACCTACTGCCTCTAGGATCATTACAGG
>Ga0157360_1000259_pt1 | contig 21544 bp, 12 predicted proteins | sample AttlaeALBM1_FD_111483 | JGI IMG/M metagenome (GOLD analysis project Ga0157360, IMG submission 111483) | Fungus gardens microbial communities from leaf cutter ant in Ribeirão Preto, State of São Paulo, Brazil - Atta laevigata ALBM1 | ecosystem: Host-associated > Fungi > Mycelium > Unclassified ... | reverse complement strand
CCTGAGCTTATTGGCTGTGAATCTCAGCTAGCATGTAATATCGAAGGTATTGGACGAGATAAACTTCTCTTCAGGTTCACGAATATTGATCGTGAAGACCAAACGCGGGAAGCTAGTTTTGTTCTAGACATATCTGACGGTGGTTACAGAGGTGAGTCTGCTCAGAATATTTGCCTAGATGGCAGTTGTTGATGTCAATCAATCATAGTTATCACAATATCTCCAAATCTCCCTACAATCAGTGTTCTTCTGAGTCAGCTCGCTGACACTGGTGATATTTATTCGTTCATTCGTACAGTACAAAAGGTTTTCGTAAATAGTTAATACAGGTAAACAATCTCTCAGCACAGTGTACTACTAGATACATGGTGTGGACACCACTACTATCCCATATGGAAGGATTCTATCTTTTAGCAGCAGCAGAATGCATAGCTAAGTCAGGGACCTAGCAAGCCATGCAGTAAGCGTGGTGGTTAACATCAACATAGGTACAAGCAACAGGAAGGGCAGCAGACTCACCAGCACCCCTATACATACATTGTGCAAACAGCTGCATTTACTGGAACGAACTTGACCTCAGCCTATGTGGCTAGCTACCAGTGTCAAATATGCTTGGGATACTCCTAGCATTTTGGTACCTTTATTGATGCTATAAGCTTTTACCCTTTGAATTGTGTAACTCAATTAGATACCCTCAATTCTATAAAAATACATAGAGACAATGAGTCTCAAGTTGCCCAGAGTACAGAATGCACTATAAAGGAATCTCACAACCCAAGTGGCAATGCCATCATAATGTATACTAATAGTGCACTATCTCCTATGTCTCCTGAGCATACCCTACTCACCTTGAGTGCTATGATAACTGCAGATACCACTGCCCCTACTCCTACTGATCACCTAGCAAAGCACACTTACCTTGCCAAGTCCACTGAGAAGTTTAACAAACATATGCATGACTTTATAATCTCAAACTCACTAGCCTCCCAAATTGGAGACAAGACCCTCTGGGAAAACAACATGGTCTTCTTAGGATCCCAATTCTAGGAACTACTCAACAAGGACATAGAGATTTCTCCTGGTGCTCTATTTAATAATATGAGTATTGATAACATCTACCTTGTTGAAGGCAACATTAGGTGCACTACCTCTCTCAAAGAGTACAGAATTGCTACTGATACACTACCAGCTTTGAACCACTTGATCTCAGTTTTGGACTGCAGTTATATACACTGTAGCCTACTCAATATATTAACAAATGCATGAATAAATCACTGTATGCACAGTTTAGCCTACTCTACTTGTAAAGTCTACAAAGGGAAGGCACATCAGGCAGAGGTAATCACCCTTTTTTTGATCCTCAACTCAAGGACATCACTGTACTTTACAGGAGGGAGAAATGATTTTGCAATGTTTGAGAAACTACCTGAACTACTCCCAATACATACTGCAAATGGTTTCACACTAATTACAGACAAATGATCTATAGTATTAAGGTACCTCAATGCTTGCAATGATGCTATAACAACAAGGATTAACAACATTTTCTATTGTGAGAACTTGACTTGCTGACTACTATCTCTTGGAGCCTTCTTTCAGGATAGGTTTATTGTTATAGGAGATAAGGGATTTGTTAGGATTAACACCCCTAATGGCACTGAATTCATGACTTTTGTATTGAGATTTCTAGGTGACACAATTTTTGTGTTATAGATACTAGACTTCACAATGCAGTGTCCTAGTACTCACCTAGCTAAAACAGTTGATTTTAACACTGTTCACAAACACTTTGGGCATCCATCAAGAGAAGTTCTCAGATGAGCAAGAAAACACACTAGAGATTTCCCCTATATCAAGATTCCAACCAATGACTATATTTGTCCAGGATGTGTGCAAGGAAAAATAACAAACTATCATTTTTCTGTTGAAATATGAATAGAGAGGGTTAACAAATGGATGTTGAGTATCAAGTAACTATACTACCTATATACTTGTGTCTCCATCATGTAACATACCTACCAACAATATATTGATCTTATCAGTTGCATCACATAGGCTTGTATGAGATCCTAATTCCAATATTTTCTCCTTTTAACCACTATGCCACTTGCCTGTTTCAACTAATCCATTTAGATCTGAAAACTTTTCCTGTAATTAGTTACTACCAACAAAAGTATATCATCATATTCTATGATGATTTCACATTATACAGATGGATATCAGTACTCACTACCAAAGACAAAGCCATCCAAGCCACAAAACATTTGTAGAGAACTAATTTCATATTGCAGTTCAAATGCAAATATCAGATAGCAGGGGTAAATATAAGTCAATGGCCTTCAATGACCTTCTAAAAAAATAGAGGCATTAGAATCCTTCAAAGTGCATCCTACACATCTCAATAGAACAGCTGTGTAGAATGATTTATGCATATACTATCTGATAAAGCAAAATACATGTGCTTTGGGGTATACATACCTCAGAGCTGGTGGAATTTCTTATATAATCAAGCTTGTCATGTATACAACCACATATCCCAAATGCAACTAAATTGGTATATTTTGACAAAGTTTATTCTCTATCTTTCATCATTACTTCTCCTCCATTTCTAGCATTCCAAATGATGTTCAGAGAATATCATCTTCATTCTTGCTATTCATATTAAAATTCTTTTTTCTCTTGTCTCATTATATTCTAGAATGAGAAATATATGCAAAAACACCTGAAACATATCTATTCTTAGGTAAATAGTTGTACACCTGTATTGTACATAAAGTGTTTATCATGTAAGCCCTAAGACCAGTTGTTTCTATCTGGCCTTAGATATGTATACCTTCTGTATTTTCTCCTGAACATTTAATTCATCAGTCATTTCTATCTGGCCTTAGTCTAGTACTTTTAGAGTCATTGAAGACGTACCTGTGCATTCTTTCAACATATTTCCTATGAGATACTTAAGGAAGAGAAATCTTATATTGAACATCTACAAATTTTTAGTTATGGGACCTATGTTCATATTCCCCAAGCAGTGTAAAAGAATAAATTATGTCTGAAATCTGAATTGATAACATACATTGGTATAGTACCTAGAGACCATGGAAATATATTTATATACTATCATATCAAAGAGCTATTTAGGCAAAATAAATGGCATTTTAACTATTATAACTATTGTATACTGCTTGAGTAGCAGAATAATGGCTGTGACCACCACTACAAATATCTCATAAGAACTACCTAGATAGTTTCATACCAGATTTATACCAGAACTTCCTCTAGAAGTGCCCTCAAGAGCAAAAAAAACCTTTAGGAAGCTTATCTCCAACCAAATGACATCAAGTATTGACAGTCCACTGTTTATTTATAATTCTAGGTTACTATCAGATGCAAGCTATCATTGCTGATAGCTAATTATAGCAAGAATAGGGAAGACAAATCTTTATGAGGGCTATATTACAAATGTAATGGAAGAAAACTGGAGCTTGAAAAAGCAAAAAGGTGTAGAAGAGACAGCAGAAAGACTAGGGAAGTTGGGAAGAAAGATAGAAAAGAGAATTGATGAAGATAACATGTTTGAGAACAAGATGCTTGAGATTGCCACCTCTCTCTACTGCCTATCAAAAGACTTGAGAGCCATCTATCATGCAGAGTAAGATTCCAGGAGTAGGATTAGAGGAGCAGGAAGTGGTCACCAAGTGTTCAGGAGAGATACCATCTCAATCATTTTGGCCTTATTATCTTTAGAAGCCTGAAGGTTTTCTTTGTCTTGTTTTCTTTGTTGTATCATTGATTTGTAATCCTAATAAAGTACTCTAGGGTATAGAGGGAACAAATCACATCCCCATTATCCCTCTCTGTTGCTCTAGAGCTTAATAGCTATTTGAGTTATTTTCTTAGCTTTTTTTCCTTTATAAAAATATCAAAACCTTCCCTTGTAGGGAAATTGACCTTCAATGGACTTGGGCATTTGCTTATGCTAGGAGTTAATAGCTCACTATGTATTTTTGGAATAGGCTTCTAGCTATATGGTCAGCTAAAGTAGAGCTTGCACAAAGGTACAGGAGTTCTAGGTAGTTTTGCTATATTAATAGCAAGCCAGGCTACTAAACTAGATAAGGGTAGTAGTATCATGACACAAGATAAACACACATCTTAGAGATCCTACTACAATGAGATCAATCTTGAGTAGATTCATTAAAAATACTATTTCAGTTTTTTCCAGTTATTTGAGTGTTTCCCTTCTATTATCCCCACTTTTTAAGCTCTCTTTCTTATTTGGTTATCTCCCTAGTACCTACTTGTTAGTGCACAATTGTAAAACATTTTGATAATTTCATTCTTTTACTTGTTTTCATCTTTGTTTTGTAATCAATTCTCTTTGATCTCTATTAGCGCTCACCAGAAAATATGGTTTTTACTTCTGCTCATACAGATTTCAATGAGAATCTCTTTCCCCAATGCCCAGCAAACAAGAAGTAAGATTAAATACTATCAAAATCTGCCAAATCATCCTTATTAAATCCAAAAGGTCCAAGTGATAATAACAAAGATGTTTACCATCATACTCCCTATCCTTTCCCCACTAGGAGACATGAAAAAGATCAAGGCAAATCTAATGATGATCAGTGCCTACATATAACTGTGCAAGTACCAGATCTGCTATCCTTGATTTGGGATAAGAAAGAGTACTATCAAATAGGAGAAGATACACTCCTACCTAGATGCAATCCTCTACAAGTGTGAACAGTGCTGTATTGACCTGGGAACATCTATGGGAACAAAGGCACCTTATAGACCAATTGAAGATGGAGTAAACAGTTTCAAAATCAAGAATGCATTTGTCAAATAAAAAGTATGGATGCAATAGAGCACTAGTAGGTTCCTAGACCTAGCCATGCTATCATTCCTAATGAACAGCTGTTTAGCAATAACTTTGCCCTAGTCCCTGTTGATGAAATCTCTCCAAACAACATTGATAAAGGGGAACTAGTATATCTATGCTGAGAAGGGGAAGTAGAGTTATTCAATCACCTTATTAAATTTGCATATTTACTAAATGATGACAAAAATAAGAACATATCATTAGAACATGGGCCTAACCACTCCAAAGTCTAGGAATAGCAATTCAAGGATATTACAAAGATAATATTTACAAAGAATTTGAATGTGTCTGCCAAGAGGAACTAAAGGCTCTATAGTACAGAGGAACCTTCAAAAGAATAAAAAAACATCTCATAAAAAAGTTACTAATAAAATTCAGATAGGTTTTTGACATAAAATCTAATGGTCAAAAAAAACATACCTTGTTGTGAAGGAATTCTCCTAGCATACAGATATTTACTCATCTATAGTCTGCTTTGAAACTATTAGGCTAATGTTAGGACTTATTGCACTTGAGAAATAGCATATAATAAGTCATGATATCAGAAATGTATACCTTTATAGGAAACTTAATAAGAAAATTTACATAAAGTAACCAGAAAGGTTTACTAGGGACCCAAATATAGTCCTAAGGCTTTGACATACTATATATATTATGAATATTGAGTGGGACTACAGTTATTATCAACTATGGTCTAATAATAAATAGTCAGTAGACGAGATGTTGGCAATGCTAAAAATAGACTATCAGCTCATAATATAAACAAAACTCTTTAGAAAAATCTCAGATTATTTTCTTTTTCTTTCTTTGGACTTAATCTAAATGGAACAATATTGAACTAACCCATTAATAGACTTTAACTCAACTCTGACTCACTTGTTACCCTTGTCACTAATCTATTACTTAACTAGTCACCTTTAGTTACAAGTAGTGTTATCACATTGTAACAATTGTTATACTCTTAGTTAGAATAAATACAGACTAGAAAGAGAAAGAAACAACAAGTTCTCTCTTTCTGTATTACCTCTGTAAAATCTTACTCTGAGGAATTAGTACTCTTACTTGTCTTAGGACAATCTTAAGAGTGCTACTCAAAGTCTTGTTACATCTCTCCTTTGATATAACTTTACTGAAAACCTTAATTGAATTCTCTAATGAGGAGTGTGAAGATATCAAGTATATATATAGGCTTCAAGTTGAATGTATTCAACTGTGAGGTCTAGAGTCTTAACAATATATGGCCTTAGGCAAGTAGAACTTGCCTAGTAGTATAAACTGGATATATTTATAAAAGACCTCTTAGCTTTGAACAATTAAAGTTAGAGGCTGGAATTTTCAGATACTAAAAACTTGGCACAAACATTACTGTTACCATTGTTTATGTTAATGACATATTCTTTTGTAGCCCTAATAAAACCATCTTTAATGATTAAAACAAAAATTCATAAAGAAATGAGAATATAGGAACTTAGAGGAACTTATGGAATTTTTGTACTTATACATTATCTATTGAAATCAGTAGATACTCATTGATCAAGCTAATTACCTAAGAACAATCCTACAAAGGTTTCAAATACAAAATATATGAGGTTTTCATCTAGGCCTTCAGTTTATCTATCTGAACCTGGAATCTAATACTTTAGGCTTTGCACCACCAATGCTTAGCTTCTCTTTTGATATTGAGCCAAACCCTTTTCTTGATCGTAATGTAGATCTCTCTGGACCCATAGTTCCTAGATGGTTCAGACTTGCAATTCCTGTTGAAAGGGACAAAAGAGAATTTTACTGTGACAAGCAAAGATAAGTAGCAGTGTCAGTCCTCAATCGCATGCTAAAGGGTTCATAGAGAGAAGGAGAAAGCAAGGGTATTAGAAAGAAATTAAAAAGTGAATATGCAGCTTATTTAGAATCTAAGTATAAAAGGAATGATAAGGGCTTGATCTAGATCCTATCCACATAGTATCTCTAAGATGTCTACCTTTACATACCGTAATAAGCTTACTAGTAAAATAGTCAGTAAACTACTCATAGGCCTTACTACACTCAATCAAGCCCTTATTTGCACTCCTATACCAAATATTATAGGTGTGATATGATCTGAGTCAATGATTAGCTAGGCTTTTCAGACCTGCTACTCTATAGAAGGTTGTTCAAGCAACCACTGCATCTTATCTCAAGAAAGAGTAGAGTATATGGTAGGAAACATTCACCAACTCAACCTCTCACCAAAATCACCCTTTATACACTTAAGAGAATCATATTTATAATCTCAAGAGCTTCTGAGATAAAGGCAAGGGCCAAGGAGGCTCTTCCATCAATCTCCACTCTGAAAAATATATTAGAATAATATATATGTTGGAGACTCAATTAAAAAGAAATAGAAAAGGAAATTCTTTATTCTACTATTTTTTCTTACATCTCTTCCCTATGATACTACTATGCGGCTATGACAGCCATTACCTTTCTATTCTTTATATCTCCTGGACATAACCATGTGATCCTACTCTACCTCCATACTTCACTTCTGCCCATTGTTCCCCGAACCCTGAACTGACTTCTTTCTACTCTGAATACAGTCTAGAAATATATAACAGTATGTATGAGCATTAGCAATACAATTGTTGTCTGGTGGCACATCCGTTTCTTGACTGAGTCCAGTAGTAATGGGATCATTAGTCACTAATAGACTTTCGATCTGTCACCTAGGTACCATATTAGTCTAAGTCTGCTCTAGATTGAAATTATCTTACATTCCAAAGATATCTCTGAGCCTTTGATTTCTAGAGTTTTGACATTGATAGTCTGTATCTGAGAAACCTGATGCTAGCTTATTAGTCTTGCCTTCTGAGGTATAAGCTATTCTAGCATGTGGTAGCTTGGCTACTACCTAATAGAAGTACTCAATCTTGGGTTTAGATTAGGTCTGGGGCTTGTAAAAGGTCTTTAGAGTGGGTTTCAATAGTGAAATCCAGGGTTATAATTTGTATTCCATGCTACATTTCCACAGAAAATTCTCTAATGGTGTAACAACACCATTGAGTTAATACCTAATGCAATGCTAAAGGACTGCAAGGTGTATTTATTAAACATCAAAGAACAAGAAGAACTCAATAAATTCCTCAAAGAACATCTAAAATTGGGATGGATTAGATCCTTCAAGTTACCATGTGCAGCTCCCTTCTTCTTTGTAAAAAAGAAAGATAGATCTCTCTGACTAGTACAAGACTATTGATGACTCAATGAAGCGACAATAAAGAACAAATATCCCTTACCACTAATCCAAGAGCTGATTGATAAAGTATAAGGAGCCAAATATTTCACTAAACTTGATATTTAATAGGGATATAATAATATGAGAATAAGAGAAGGAAATGAGTAGAAAGCAGTCTTTTGGACCAACTGAGGTTTGTTTGAACCTCTAGTCATGTACTTTGGCATATGCAACTCATCTGCAACCTTTTAACTTATGATGGGTACTTTATTCCACGAGCTAATAATGTCAGGGAAAATTGTGATCTATATAGATGACATTCTAATCTTCACCCAAACAATGGATAAACACAGAAGCATAGTGAGACAAGTGTTACAAATATTGGCTGACAACAAGCTATTACTCCACCCAAAGAAATACAAATTCCATCAAACCAAGGTTAAATACCTCAGAGTTGTCCTATTGCAAGACAATATAGAAGCCAATCCCACCAAAATAAAAGAAGTAACTCAATAACCAGAACCTTGAGACAAGAGAGAAGTATAATAATTCTTAGAATTCTGCAACTTCTATTGCAGATTTATCCCAAATTCACACAAGTCGCCAAACCACTAATAGAGTTAATAGGAAAGAAAAAGTAGAAATGGCAAGAGAAAGAGAAAAATACCTTTAACAAACTTAAAGACAAGATGACAAACTCTCCAATACTAGCTATTCCTCACCCCAAGCAAAAAATGTGATTAGAAACCAATACCTTGGAGTATGCCATAGGAGGAGTGTTGTCACAACTATAAGAAGACAACTCTTGGAGACCTATCGCTTATTTGTCCAAGGTAATGAACAAGACTGAAAGGAACTATGAGATCTATGGCTGAGAACTATTAGCAATCATGGAAGGACTCAAGTAATGGTGACAGTATCTTATAGGAAACAATTAGTTTGAAATATGAACTGATCATAAAAACTTAGGATACTTCAAGAAACTACAAAAGCTCAATTGTTATCAAGCTTGATGGATGACAGAACTCCAAGAGTATGACTTCCAACTAATACACAAGTCTGGTAGCTCTCAGAAGAAAGTAGACACATTGTCTAGGAGACCAGACTATGGTCAAGGGAAGGATGACAACAAAGATCAAACAATGCTAAAAGAAGAATGGTTCAGAAATCTTATGACTCAGGAAGAAGAATTTTGGAAAGAGATAGAAGAAGCAGAGGAGTTTACAGAAGAGGAAGTGCAAGAAGCAATAGAGAGATCAAAAGAGGGTTGGAGACAAGAGGGAAAAGTAATATTGTGAAAGAAGAGAATTTACATCCCAGACTCAGCTACACTCTGAGAAGAAATTGTTACTAGACACCATAACTTTGAACAAGCAGGACATCTAGGGTATACCAAAACATATGAATTAATCACAAGAAATTATGGGTGGTCTCAAATGTTAAAAGACATAAAATGGTATATCACAGGTTGTAAAAAATACCAAGCAAACAAACCCAATTGATAGCCCAAGAGAAATAACCTCTATCCTAACAAAGTCCCAGAAGGTCCTTGGGAGATTATCAGCATGGATTTAATAGGACTATTACCAGAACCAGCAGGATTCAATAGGATATTGGTTATAGTAGACTGTTTTTCCAAAATGGCCTACTACATGCTAGTAAACATGAATATCACTGCTCAAGGAGTAGCCAAGGTGTCATGGGATTGAGTTTTTAAGGATGTAGGGATTCCTAGAAAAGTTATTAGCAATTGAGAACTGTAGTTTGTATCAAGATTCATAAAGGAATTATGCTCTTAACTCAAGGTAGAAAAGAACCACTCAACTGTCTATTATCCTCAAACTGACAGTCAGATAGAAAAAGTTAACCAAGAGCTTGAACAATATTTATAGCTATACTGCAACTATAGATAGAATAACTGGGCAAAATGGCTATCAATTGCTGAGTTTTCCTATAACAACCAAATCCACTCTAGTATAGGATAGTCACCATTTCTAATTAACCTAGGACATTGAAAGAATACAAAAGGAAATTGCATACTGGGACAAACAAAATACTGATGTGCCAGCTCCCAATTGCATGCTCAAGGTCTGAGAGGAGATAATCAAAGATGAAGGTTTATAAATAATTAGAAAAGTAGAATTATACACAGCTCTAGTAAAATATATGTTGGTTGTTATGAAAGGATTGTAAGATCTCTTTAGATTGTTGTCACATAGCCTCCCTAAGGTGTTAACCTTTATACACTGTGACTAGACTCAACTGGAAAATACAGTTAGTTGATCACTCATGGACCCTCCACACTCAGTTGCCCCCTTGTCTGTACTCCCAACACTGAACCTTACAGGTGTGATGCAATCCAAGTATGTACTTAGCCAAGCTTTCCCAGCCTGTTGTTCTCTCCAAAGCCTGTCTGAGTTACATCTGCTATTCCTTCCTAGATTGAGTTCTGGGTATATTCTGTGTTCTGCTCAAAACATTCCCCTAGTCCTAGTCTTTTTACTCTTAATAGATCCACATTTACAATTCCAGAGGCAATGTAGATAGAGATAGGAGTCAAGAGGTTTTCTTCTATCCAGCTACACTCTGGATACTATATTAAAGTTATTATGAAGCCCTGAAACTCAAGGAATAATATATAAAAGGGAAACTATTACTACTTTTAGGATTTCCTCAACTCCTTTCTTGCCTAAGTCCTCCCAAAATCCTATTGATGACATATCTCTCTTTTGTCTTTATGATGACACATTGTCTTACCAAGTCTTTTCTATCAAAGATAACATGTTTTTATTGCCACTTCCTTCTAGAATATATTTTTTTCTTCTTCTATTATTCTCTTGATGCTGCTTTGTAATTTGGACTTCCTTAATTACCTATTAAATAGTTAGTAAGTTCTAATCAATGTCTAGTATCTCCAAGTTGTGTCCTAGAGGTCATTTATCTAAATATAATTGATCTGATGCCATCAATGCTTATTTACAAGCACAAAGTCTATTAGTCTAAGTTCATCATCTAAGTACTATTGGTTCTAGAGTACAAGTCTGCTATCTTTCTGAGTTAGTCCATTCAAAGGTAGATCTAGAGCATAGTCTCTTAGTAACTTTCTTAGTAACCTGATACTAGCTCAACCTATTTGCCTCTTGAGATATTAGCACAAGCTCTCGATCGATTATTACTAGCTCAATGTTTTTATTATATAGTATTATATTCTGAAGATTATAGAAAGGGTTCTAGAGCAAATTCTAATTAAGAATCCATTGGTATAAAGTGTATCAAATGTTATCTTCCATAGAAAATTTGCTTGCAGCATAACAATATCACCCAAATATAGGATAAGATATAGGAAGGACAATAGAAGAAGTCCCAGGAACTGAACAATTCCTTAAGATAATCAAAGAGATTAGAGGTAAGGTGGAAATAGCACTAAAAAAAACAAATGAGATAATAAAGAAGAAGTAGGATGCTAAGAAAAAACTGGAGGTTAAACGAAAAAGTGGAGATTTAGTATAGATAGATGCGATGTACTACAGCACAGATCAACCCTCAAAAAAATTGTCTACCAAACAATTAGGACTATTCCCTATTATATGAAAGATCAGTAAATCAGTCTACTAACTTCAGATCCTGTCTACATAGAAGTCTATCCATCCAGTTGTCAACGAGTCACACCTTATGTCTTATATAGTACCCACATTTGAACAACAGTTGCAAAAGTCTGACAATAAAGTTACTAATCCTACTGATTAAACCAAGGTATAAGAAGTGAAAAAAATACTTGATTCTAGGTAGAGAGAAGATAAACTACAATATCTTATCAAATAGAAGGGACAACTGCTTGAAGAAAGAACCTGGGAAAATAGAAACGAAGTAGTCAAGAGAGCTCTAAAATCATGTAGAGAATTCTATCAGAAAAACCTAGACTCATCTAAAGTCCCCACCATCTAACTATCCACAAAAACATATGCAGAGATTATGAGGACACAATCTTAGAAGGGGATAATGTAACGAGTTTACTTTATATTTGCCATATGATATCATAATGATGTTCTTATAATAAGAAGAATGACAAAGAGATGATGTAATTTTGGAAGGAGAGGCATGAGGCTTAAATAAAATATATATATAGCGAATAGTAAAATAGTAAGACCTTAGCTTTGTTCTAGTTTATATATCATCTTTTTAACTTAAACACTGGATTTGGAGAGAGATCATAACATTTCCCTTCCTTAGTACAAAATTTTCTTTTAAGTTTATTGCATAATTCCAAGGCTTTCTTACTAGTATTCTTTCTGACTTTATTTTCCCAAATACTTTTAGTCATCTATGGAACCTTTATAGTATCATTTCTTTTACTTTTACTCTATTTAGCTCAATCTCCTTATCAAACTTTTTTTTCATCATCTATTTCCATTCATTTCTATTTGCTTTATTTGCCTTTCTTATTCTCTTTTCTATCTTCTTTCTCTACTCTATATCTTTCTTTACTACCAAGTTTCTTTTATATAGTAGTTAATATCTTGTTATCTTTACTTCTCTTGTTTTCTAATTTATTTTGGGTTATGCACTTATAGCCAGAGCATACCCAATATCATTTCTGTTTTCTCCAAGTTACATATATCCATTCTTATTCTTTCTATATGATTTTTGTAGAACACATTGACTTCTACCTGATATGTGATATTTCTTCTGCTATTTCCTGTTCCATCTACATTTCTTACTATTAGCAGCCTTTCCAGTTTTTGTAGCTTAAAGCTATACCTTTCTGCTGTCTTTTTGTTCATGAACATCTCTATTGCACTACTATCCAAGAGTACTTTAACTGTTATATTATCAGTGAGCCAACTCCTGAGCTAGAATAAAGCCAACTGCTCTTTATTAGCATTTGATAAAGAGAACTCAATAGAGTTCCTATTGGATTTTCTACACTATATATACAATTACTATGTGGCTATACTCTTTTGGTTCCCATGATCTCCATACTACTCATCAACTGACTCCTTTGCCATATGTTGTGACTGTGACATGTGACCTTGTGTGACATGACTATTTCTGTGACTGCTATTACACCTTTGTGATTTTGACAGTCACGTGATACTTTTCCATACTCTACTCTAGTAATAAAGAAAAGAAAAGAAATATTAAATAATGACTTAGCCATTTTGCCAAGTCATGATATATATCTTCATACATATCTACTTTTTCTATCTCAATATTTAGCTATACTTCTTCCAATATTTTGAATATTCTCTTAATGTTCCTTTGATTATCTTCTTCTTTTGCTATGCTTTTTAGAACTCTTGTTTGCATATCGCTTTGTTATGCTTTTACCTCTATGAGCAGTACTGCTCCCTCCTAATTCTACCAAGATTTCTTTTGTTCTATTCTATATTTTGGGCATAGGATCTTCCTCCTCTCTTGCTCTGTTATTCTTTCTTCTATTGCATTTCCTCTTTTATACTTTACACACTGTACTCTTATTATTTCTTTCTTTCTTGCTTCCTTCTCCCTCCAGTTTCATGTTTTCAAGCAAGGCCTATACCACATATTACTTATTTGTTTTAGGGAAAAAAATCCCTATCCTTAGTTGTCATAGGTTTGGATCCCCTAGTTTTCACATCCTCCATATTCTACATAGGTTACCACTATCTTGTCTGTGATTTATTCTCTTTCTAATAGAAGTGCTCCTTCCAGCAGACTGTTTTCTTTTTCACAGTATTCCTGTGCCTTTTTCCATACTAGATATGCTAGTCTCCTCTTCTTTTGTTATGCTTTTTGTGGCTTAGCTGCATATGCTGTTTTTTCCTCCTTTTTTTTTCTCTTTCTCTTAGGATATTCCCAACTTTGGTGTCTCTTTTTACTGTACTTGAAACAGCTACCCACTCCTTTTCTGTCTCTTGTCTTCTCAATTCTACTTTACAACTCATTATACTGCTTGCCAGCACTTCAAATTTATTTTGGGAGATTAGTTTTTCTTTTTCTTTCTTCTCTTTCATACAATTTGGACCAGATACCTAAATCTCTTACAACTCTAGCATTTCCTCTCTTTTTTTTCTTCTAGTTTTGCCCTTAGTAAAACAAGAGCATACTTTTCTTTGAGCAAGTTGCTCAATAGTTGATTGTATTGTTGTTGAGATATCATGTCAATGCCTCAAGGGTATAAAATTAATAATTTGATCTTACTATTTACTTTTATATCTGTTGGGGTACAAGATCTTTACCTAACCAGATGTCTATTTCTCTACTGACTACTGTCCTAATACTAGGGTTATACTATTATCTCATGGAGAGGATTTTTAAAGCTAGATGATCTTTTAAAGAGTAATTGTCACTTCTCTGCATACATGAGTCACAATGGACCCTAGCACAAGGTTTATACAGTGAAGAATGTAAACTACTAAACACTACCCAATTATCAGGTCAGGTCTCAAACACAATACCTAGGTATAGTACTGTATCTTCACCTATAGTCCCTAACTGATTGTAAAGTCTCCTTAAGCTAAGGGCCTGGCTATATATGGAGGTAACTAATAATTGTGATGATTGTTGGTTGAGGATTGATAAAATGAGATAAGAGTTTAGATAAGGTTCAAGGTAAACAATGTCCTTGATATGATATTGAGTTCTTTTATCAGTGACTGACTTAAGAACCTAGTCTAGGGTTTAGACCAGATTGCTTTTTAGGGTTAGAAGAGAACTCAATAGAGTCTTTGCTTTATTCTGCTATACTATATATACATATTTTAACTATTTGTCCTTATTATTGCTATAAGTGTTCAATGTTTACTGGTTTGATTCCAGTTTATGTTGTATTTAGTCATAGTCAAGGTGACTCATAACACATTGCTTCTCTCATACAACTCACAGATAAGTTAGTTGGTACCTTTACTACTATGCTATGCTTACTGGCCACTCTAAAACAGTTTATATACTGAGAAGTATAAACTCTGTGTTTAAAGAAGATAGAATGCACTATGCTTATCCTGTAGAGTTTCTTCAATAACTCAATGCTAGTGAATTGCCTCTTACTTTACTTAGGTTAGTTATTCAGTTATCTTATTAAGGAACTTGGATCTAGGAGAAGGGCTTTGTAATGGAACAAGAATAGTAGTATTGAATGTGAGAAAAAAGGTGCTCCAGTGTAGGATTATTAGCAAGGACAGGAGATTTAGAGGCAAGGTGGTATTGATTCCAAGAATCAGGTTATTACCTAATGTAGAGACATTGCCTATGCCACTCAAGAGACTTCAATTTCCAGTCAGGCTAGCCTTTGCTATGACCATCAACAAGTCTCAAGGACAGTCAGTGGAGCATGTGGGGATTAATTTGCAGACATCAGTGTTCTCCCATGGACAACTTTATGTGGTCTTTTCAAGATATACTTTATCTCTAAATATCTTAGTACTTCTTTCAGAGCAGAGCCAGAAGAGTAGAAGAACACTTAATATAGTATATAAAGAAGTATTCAATAGTATTAGATTATAGATTGTATATGTATCTAACAATGGACTTGAGATTGATGTTTCTTATAATTTAAGAGATAAAGAAATAAGCAGATTGCTGGAGAAAGAGAGTATAGCAACCTTTTAAACAATACTATCTACTATTCTATAGACTGTTGTAGGAAAGAAGCATAGTGGACTGACTATAATATAAACTCAATAACATAATGTTACAAAAAGTAGACAAACTTTAACTTTACAGACTGTTGGAGAAAGAGAGTGTAGTAGACTGACTTCAATATAACTTTAATAACACAAAATTAGTTGAGGGATTAAGCCAGGCCAGAGGCCTAGATAAAAACCTTGTTTAATCTAATCTTCTAGTCTAGTATGTATGTGAGACTGATGTGGGAAGATAGCTGCTGACTCCGAACTGACCAAGCAACTTTGTCATATGACCTTGCTTTTCACTCAAAAATTCAAATAAATTCAGAAGAAATTCAAATAAATTAGGAAAAATTGGAATAAAATTGGAACAGACAGTGAGCAAAGCAAGCTGACTGTGGCCTTACTGTTGTAGGAAGGGAGAAGAGTGACCTAACTTACAACAGTGCAAACTATCAGTGTAGAAAGGGAGCATAGCAACCTGATAGACAGCACTATTTACTGTTACATAGAATATTGTAGGAAGGGAGTATAGTGGACTGACTTCAGCATAAACTTAATTAGTAGAGAGTTCAAGGAGGGCTAGAGGTCCAGATAAAAACCTTGTCTAGTATGTATGCTGTACCGAATATAGAATAATAGCGCTTTCTAATTAATTATATAAAATTTAGGTAAGTATTTGTCAGTTTTAGCTAAGAATTGGTCATCAAATTTCTTCACACGGTCTCTCTTTTTACTCAATTCACTTAATAAATTCTACAAAATTCAAATGAATTCAGTAAAATCTAAGAAAATTGATAATTGACTTTATATTTTTTCTCCTCATTTTAAAGAATTTTAATGATATATTTCATCATTACAACCCTTCTCTTTCTACAATTCAACCCAAATGGTTGTATAAGAGAAATATAATATGTACAAACAATGCCAGCTCATCATTGAGTTCACTCTCTTAAATTATAGTCACTATTTTCCACTCTCCCCTACTCTCCTCTTTGTTCTCTTATATACCTCTCTACTCTCTCTATACCTTGACTGGAAGCTGGGTCCTAAGTATAAAAGGGATAGTACTCTACAACTGTGGTGTAGAGCTTGAAGTGTATAACTAAGCTCAGGTCTCCTCTCCTAGAAGGACTCTTTTCTTGAGCAGTGCTGTAGTAGTATACCTGTAAACTCTTCTATTATAAACCTAGTGCTAGGGGTCTATTGTGATCTGTATATGTATAGGATTGACAACTGCTCATTAAGAGAGGGGTCTAGAGTAGGGGTCTCCTTCTTAGGGGCAATAGTATATCTTTTTTCTTAGAGTAGCTGTAAGTGAACAGTAAGACAATTATGAGAAATGAATGCTATTGAAGAAGAACATCAGGCTAGGAGAGCTAAGGAGCGAGCATAATGATATGTAGTACCTGCTTTGCTCCAAAATATCCCTCTAGCTCCTGTTTGGAATAGAGGAAGAGGAAGAGGAAGATTCCAACTAACTATAGGAGGTGGTACCTCTACCTTATATTATTTGCATTTACTATCAATAGGGCAACAACAAAGGACAACTCAGGAGTATAGAGCACAAATCATGAGAGTAGAAGCAGAGAGACAGAGACAGGTAGAAGAGAGGCAGATTGAGCAACAGAGATTAGTAGGACAGTTAGAAGTATTGCAAGCAGAAAGAAGAACAGAACTATCTCAAATAGTTCAAATTAATCAAATAATAGAGAGATGGAGAGATAAAGATGCAGATGCTCTTGATTATGAAGGACAGCAAAATAGAGATGGTAATGGGGACCTACATGTGGATAGGAATATGCAGGAAAACATTCTAAGAGTTGTAAGTAATATATTTCACTCATTTTCTATAAATGAATATTGATTAAGTTTAACAGGATATTGAGGAAGGAAATATTCAAGAGTTAGATGTGCAAGATGATGTGGTTCAGGTATGACAATTTTTGAATACCAAAATTCTATATTGTTAACAGTTAAACTAAATTCAAGATGCTATTGTTCTAGATGATATCCCACCACCTGTTCTTCAGCCTATACCTTATCCACTAGCTGGACAGCCATTCTTAGAGAACAATATTCACTATCTCAACTTGGGCATGTTAACTATTATCTGTCCTCACTGTCATGCTCTTCACTTTGACTGTGAAAAGCTCACTTCCTCAAGGGTCATTTATCCAAAGTTTAGCATGTGCTGTCTACAAGGACAGATTCAACTACCTCCCCTTCAACTACTCACTGGAATTCTTCATAACTACTTGACTGGAAATAATTATCTCTCAAGAGAATTTCACAACAACATCTAGCAGTATAATGCAGCATTTGCTATGACTTCAGTAGGAGTTAAAATTAACAACTCAGTCACCAGGTAATCTGGTCCCTACTGTTTTAAAATTCAGGGAGAGCTTCATCATCTCACTAGTGCTCTTCTTTCTCATAGTGATCAAACTTCAATGTATGTACAAATCTATATCCTTAATACAGCAGAGCAGCTCAATGTTAGAAGGGCCAATAATAATAATCTGGATCCTGTGGTGATAGATAATCTTTAAACAATGCTCTTGGATAACTACCCATATATTGGTCATTATCGTCATGCCTATGAACTTATTAGGGAAAAGCCAGAGAAGCAAGAGGAGATCACAATTAGGCTACATATGAATTTACAACAGGATCAAAGAACTCATAATCTGCCTACTGCTAAAGAAATTGCAGTTATTATTCCTGAGGATGGGGTACATCATGCATTGGATAATAGAAATGTGGTATTATGGGCAAGAGGAGAACAACTTGGACAGATCAGCCAGAACAGTTCTTTATATTCTGCTCTTCATTATATTCTGTTGTTTCCAAAGGGAGAGAATAGGTAACATCCAAGAATTCCAATCTATGGTGTTCAACTTAGAGAACAAGAGAAGAATGCAAGACAAAAAGATAGAGAGAAACACGCTCACTCACAGGTGGTGTCTAATACATGCTACTATGCCTATTGTCTTCATATTAGAAATGGTCCTCAGCCACCTCTCTTCTATAGTGGAAAGCTGTTCCAGCAGTTTGTGATTAATGTATAGGCAAATTGTGAGCAGAGAAAACTTAACTGGGCTAGGACACATCAACATACTCTTAGATCTGAGCTCTACCAGGGACTACAGGATACTGCTGTGCATGATAGGCATGATAGAGAAGATGCTGGGTCTTTGGGACACAAACTTATTCTTCTTTCTTCTTATGTAGGAAGTTCTAGGTTTATAATCCAGTTGTTCTAGGATGCTATGGCTATTTGTAGATACTTCCACAAACCAGATCTCTTCCTTACTATGACTGCTAATCCCAAGTGGTCAGAAATCATCCATAGTCTCTTCTCTAGCTAGACAACTACTGATCATCCTAATATTGTATCATAGGTCTTTGAGCAGAAGAAGAAAGTACTCCTCAAGCTCATTGATAATAGCTTCTTTAGTACTACTGTAGCTCATATCCATACCATTGAGTTCCAGAAGAGAGGTCTTCCCCATATCCACTTGCTTATTTTCCTTTATCCTCAACATCGTATTAGAGACTCTTATTATATAAACTTCATGATCTCAGCTCAACTTTCTGACCCTCAACTACAGCCACTTCTCTATGCAAAAGTCACCAAATATATGCTACATGGTCCATGTGGTGTTAATAATCCCCAAGCCAAGTGTATGGTCAATGGAAAATATAGTAAATGTTTTCCTAAGGGATATAGAGAGAGAACAGATTGGGCTGAGGACAGTTATCCACTTTATGCTAGGCCTGACAATGGCTTGGTTTTTGAATGCAATGGGGCCAGATTCACTAATCAATATGTGGTCTCTTACTGTCCTCAACTTCTTTTTCTCTTTGATTGTCATCTGAATATTGAGATCTCTACTGGATTGGGAACTGTCAAGTATCTAAGCAAGTATATCTACAAGGGTCCTGATAGAGCAACTATGGAGATTAGTGGTGGAATGCAGGATGAAATCAAGGCTCATTTGGATAGTTGGTTTATTGGTCCAATAGAAGCTTGCTAGAAAATCTTTGAATTCAATATGCATGGAGAGTCACTAGTAGTCCAATGTCTTCCTATCCATCTTCCCAATGAACACTATGTTAACTTCCATGCACACCAAACTATCAATAAAGTATTAGCTAGGCAAAATGTGAAGAAGACTTAGCTGACTGCTTGGTTTAACTACAACTCTGTATATGATAATGGTTTGGACCTTATCTACTAGCAATTCTCTCAGCACTATACCTGGAATGCTAAAGTCAAATTATGGCATCCAAGGCGATGGGCCAAGGCAATTGGAAGAATATACTTTATGTCACCATCAAAGAGAGAGCAGTTCTTTTTATAACTTCTTTTGACTATATTTGAGGGTGGAAAGAGTTGAGAGCATCTGAGAACCTGGAATGGCCAAGTGTTTGCTATATTCAAGGAAGCATATATGGCAAGAGGATTACTGGAAGATGATCATAAGTAGAGAATTTGCTTAGAGGAAGCAATTGCAATGCAGCCTGGAATGGCATGTCGTTAGTTGTTGGTAGTTATCTTGCTGACTAATGAAGTGGCTGAGCCTCATTTACTCTGGGATCAATTCAAGGCTGGACTATGTAATGATGTCAAGCACAAACTACATTATATGAACTACTACCAAGCTGACTAGGAGATACCAGAGAATGATATTTATGATTATGGCCTTTGGGATCTCAATAGGATATTAGTAGGAATAGAAAGAAATCTTGCTGATTTTCCACCAATGCCTCTTTCACAGCAACAGTGGACTCATAGAATTTCCAATCCTCTCTTGCAGGCTGAGCAGTATGATGTAGATGAAATGGCAACTTTGGTGGATGAGCAAAGGGCAATTTTCAATCCTAACTAAGCTGCTGCTTTTGATGCTGTTCTGGAGTCTGTTACCAACAATTAGGGTCATCTTTTCTTTATTTATGCTGCTAGTGGTTGTGGGAAGATATTTTTGTGTAATACTATTGCTGCTGAGGTTAGAAGGAAAGGTCAGATAGCATTGTGTATGGCATCATCTGGAATTGCTGCTCTTTTGTTGGATAGAGGAAGAACATCTTACTCATGCTTCAAGATTCCTCTTTCAATCTATGAAGACTTTGTGGCTGGGCTCAAATGCAATAGTTACAGGTTTCCAGTCCTCCAACAAACCAAGGTTATCATTTGGGATGAAGTTCCTATGCAGCATAAGTATGATATTGATGCTGTTGATCAATGTCTTAGAGACTTGCTTGAAGTAAATAATCACTTGCACTTGATAGCTCTTGAATTGACATATTATCTAAAATGACCATTCATTTGGTGGAATTACAGTAGTATTTGGAGGGGATTTTTGTTAGACTTTGCCTGTGGTACCCAAAGGAACACATCAACAAGTGGTAGCAGTATCTCTTTGCAGAGGAAATTTATGAGAATATATCAAGTTCTTGTATCTCAGACAGAATATGTGCTTGGGTCACTCTGAAACTGATAATCAACATGCTCAGTGGTTGTTGGAGATTGGTACTAGGTCAACTATGGATAATAATGAGATGATTCAAGTTTCTCAGTCTATGGTTTGTACTAATCTCAATGGTCTTATCAACAGGATCTATCCAGGAATTGGCAACTCAAGGACTCAAGATAACCAGTACTTCTTGGATTGCATTATTCTCTATCCTAGAAATGATGAAGTGCATGATATTAATAATGCTATTCTTCAACAGTTCAACCCAACTGCAGAGGTCCATATGCTGAGAAGTGTGGACTCTGTGTCTGAAGAAGATGGAATGTACCATGCTTATCCTGCAGAGTTTCTTCAACAACTCAATGCT